>CAJDXF010000050.1_pt1 | contig 9696 bp, 8 predicted proteins | sample 7391791 | NCBI WGS metagenome assembly CAJDXF01 (sample SAMEA7055712, study PRJEB34461) | soil metagenome | biome: terrestrial ecosystem; feature: Peninsula; material: soil | place: Antarctica | collected 2016 | reverse complement strand
TTCCGGTGCTTCCGGGTCTTTTCGTTCCGAACAAAAAACACCGTAAATCCATCCGTCTTCGTGCTGCGTAAGCCGCATATCGTAAACGTTTGCATCGGGATCATCCGTTTCGGGCATGGTTACGGGGCATTCCCAAAAATGCCAGTTATCAATTCCGTTGTCACTTTCAGCTACCGCAAAAAACGATTTTCTGTCCCAGCCTTCGGTACGTACCATCAGCAGAAACTTCCCGTTCAAATAAATTGCACCGCTATTGAAGGTAGCGTTCACACCAATTCGCTGCATCAGAAAAGGATTGGTTTCGTAATTCAAATCGAAACGCCAGTGCACAGGCGCATGGTTTGCTGTTAATATCGGCCGTTTGTAACGATAATAAATGCCGTTGTAGCTCTTTTTAACTGCTTTATTTTTTTTCGAGATTAGCTTCTTATGTTCTTTTTGAAGTTTGGCCAATTGCTTATCGAATTCTTTTTTTGTAGGAATCATATCAATTTATTTTTTAATTGTCAGGTAATTTGTTCCACCAGGTTTTTTTAAGGATGAATACGCAGATTACCGTAATAATTATTGTAATCCAAATTGGTAAGGTGTCTTTCAATACAATATAAATGGGAAGTGCCATTAATGCTGTTTGTGCAGTAGTACCAATAAGCACGTTAAACATATCTATTTTGAAGTTTTTGTTGGGAACAAATTGCGAATCCTGCGCCATAACTTTTTCTTTTATCGGCCCCCAGAAACCCCAGGGTCTTACGTTCGCGTAGAATTCCATTAAAGTTGCTTCATTTGTAGGTTTGGAAAGGAAAGTTCCCAGCATTGCGCCCGCCAGCGAAATCAGCAACAACCACGGAAAATAATACAAATCAAGCGTTTCGCTGAACACATACGGAAAAATCAGCGCAGGAATTAATCCGGCCACCATTCCCCAGAAATAACCGTAGCCGTTGAACCTCCACCAATACCATTTGAGCACATTGGATACCACGTAGCTGCCATACAATGCCGAGACAATCCACTGAAGCACACTGTTTACATCCTGGGCAAAAACTCCAAAAATAATGCTGACCATCACGACCACCACTCCGGTGATGTAGTTCATGTTTTTAATTTCCCGGGAGTCAGCTTCTGGTTTTACATAACGCAAATAGATGTCGTTAACAATGTAGGCCTGTGCAGCATTTAAAGTTCCGGCGAAGGTTGAATTAAAAGCGGCAAGCAGTCCGGCAAGCAATAAGCCCATAAAACCAACCGGAACAAACTCGGCTATTGCAGACGGAAGTCACCACCGAAACGAAACCGCTCATTTTTGCAGCTTCTTTTGGCGATTTGGTTGAAAGGATTTTCTGCATATCGTAGGTTGGCGCCGGACCAGCAATGGAAACCAGCACCCCTTTAAACACCATCATCATAAAAAAGATAGCAAAAAGTGAGTATCCGTCACTGGCTATTTTCGCATTCACTTCATCGATAATTCCGCGCCAGTCGAGTTCGTCGAGGTTCCATCCAAAAAACGGAGATGCCCAGTCTTTCGGCACATTCAGTGTTTCTACTGTCATCGCTTTCATTGCCAAAACACCAATCAAAATGGCCGAAATGGTCATAATGAAATATTGCAGCACATCGGCCCATACAATACTGCTCATTCCGCCTATAACGGCATAAAACACGGCGAACATGGTGAAAAGAATACCATAAATATGCGGCACATATTCCATTGGGACGGTAAACGGAATATAGGGAGCTACTATATCCCAGGGGATAAAAATCATAACAAATTTTCCCAGCCCGATAAATCCGTAGGCGAGATAGCCTAAACACATTATCAAGGCAAAAACCACCACCACTCCATGGGAAAGATTACTATCGCGCGAACGTCCGAAACGGGTATTTATCCACTCTGCACCTGTGGACACTTTCGACCGGCGTAACCAGATACTTAGAAAAACCATTAAAAACACCTGATTGAAAACCGGCCATAACCAGGGAATCCAAATGCTTTTCAAACCATAAACAAAAAGCAAGGTTACCAGCCACATTGTCCCCGAAATATCGAACATACCCGAGGCATTCGACAAACCGAGAAGATACCAGGGTAATTTATTCCCTCCCAACATGTAGTTCGATTTACTTTTTTGAGCGGCTTTCTTTAAAACCAAACCGATTACCACAGTAGAAAAGAGGTAGGTGAAAATGATGACAATATCAATTGCGGTTAACTTCATGCCGGTTTATTTAGTTTCAATACATTTTGATCCCTTAGAATTTAGTTTTTGCAGGAAGCACAATACTACATAAAATTTGCTTTAATGCATAAGTTTCGTGTAGTCATGTCGCATTCGTTTTGATTACAAAATAAAAAAAACCAAATTTGCCTTTTGTGAAATTATAAGAAACGCTGAAATCACATTCAGCAAGTATAAATCAATTAGAGCCTGTAAAAATGACTAAAATGAATCGAAGAAATTTCATTGGAAAAACAGCGGTGGGAGCTGCCGCAGTTACCTTTATTCCCCGCCATGTGTTGGGAGGAAATGGTTTTGTGGCTGCCAACGACCGTATTAACATTGGCTATATCGGTAACGGAAAACAAATTTACACGCTGCTGGGCGGTATTGGCAAATGTAAAGAAACGGTGGCCGTTGCAGCAAGTGATGTGTACAAAAGTAAGTTGGATATGTTTGCGGAAGCAGCTAAAGTGAACAATGCCACCAAAAGTATCAATTCGCCTGTGGACAAATTCCACTACTACCGCGAATTATTGGAGCGTCCAGACATTGACGCTGTGGTAATTGCCACGCCCGACCATTGGCATGCACAAATAGTAGCTGATGCTGCAAAAGCCGGAAAAGATATTTATTGTGAGAAACCTATGGCATTAACCGTTGCCGAAGGACGTGCCATGGTAAATGCTACCCGTAAATACGACCGGGTTTTCCAAACCGGAAATATGCAACGCTCGTGGCGTGACTTCCGCCATGCGGTTGAACTGGTGCGCAATGGCTACATCGGTGAAATCAAAGAAATAAACGTGAGCGTTGGTGAACCCATTAAACAGTGTGACTTGCCAACTCAGCCCGTTCCCGAAGGTCTGGATTGGAACGAATGGATTGGACCATCGCTCTATCGTGGGTTCAACGAAATTTTGGCACCTGCCCATCCGCATGATGGCCCTTGGGCGTGGTGGCGCGGCTATCGTGACTTTGGTGGTGGTTTAATTACCGACTGGGGCGCTCACATGTTCGACATTGCACAATGGGCATTGGATAAAGACGGATCAGCGCCTGTTCAATTTATACCTCCTTCCAAACCGGAGCAAACCCATGGTTTAAGCATGATTTATGATAATGGCACACGCATGAACCATAAAATTTGGGGTGGCGAGAAAGACGGTAATGCCGTTCAATTTGTCGGAACTGAAGGAAAAATTGAAGTTAGCCGCAGTTTCCTACGCACTTTCCCGAATGAGAAACTGGCTAAAGCTGATTTAAAAGGAACCGACAAACGTGTTTATTATAGCGATAACCATTATCAGGATTGGGTGGATGCAATGAAAAAACGCTCAAAACCAATTTCCGACGTTACAATTGGTCATAGTACCGCTGCTGTTTGCAACATTGCAAATATTGCCTACGAACTGCAACGCCCGTTGCTATGGGATCCGGTTGCTGAAAAATTCACCGGCGACAAAAACGCAAACCTAATGCTCGACCGCCCTATCCGCGGAAAATGGGATTATACTAATTTCTAAGCGGGAATCGGACGTTCTAAGTCCGGTTTTGAACATCGACACGGGAAACCCGAAGTCTCATATTTAAAAAGAACCGTTCTTTCTGCGTTATGCAGTGAAAGAACGGTTCTTTGTTTTATAAAACCCAATTGCAATTAAGATATAAAACAACGCATTCAATACCGAAAAATAAACTGTTGTAAGTTTTGAAAAGGCACGCGAGTAATCCAATATCAGATTGAAAAGCACAGAGTAAAACAAACTTCCCGAGAAATAAATGATCATTCCTATATTGATCCAAACCAAGGGTTCATCCCTGAGATTGGTGATCCGCGCTTCAACCATTACCCGGTAAAAATAAATCACGGCAAACGCGATTATTATAAATATAGAAACGGCTTGTGGCAAACTTGGGAAAGAATAAATGCTTCGGAAAGGAAGATAGATCATGTAAAAAAGTGTAAAACCACCCATAATTCCGAGAAACCATTTTTTGTTTATTCCCTGCCGAAATATGATTTGATAAAAAATGCAAAGCAAAATAAAAGAAACGTAGGTGTAAAGGTGGGATAAAGGCATAGTGTTGTGTGCACCGGTTGCAATTAAAGTAATTGAGGTTATTTCGTTGGCAACACCGTAACACACAAAGTAAAAAAGCCACCTTAATTCATTTAAGGATTTAAATTTGAGAATGCCTACAAAGAAAGGGATTAAGATAGGCATCCACTGGATGTAATAAAACTTCACGCTTACCTCTGGTTTCGGGGGGTTTAATTACGAATTATACGGACTCCGGTCGTCACAGTTTGGAGGGCATGGCACCGCGTTGTTATAAACCTCATCCTCACATTTTTGTTCCTTGGTTTCCTCAAAACCCGGGATAATCATGGCATCCATCGTTTTGGCTATGCCAAATTCTATTTGTGCTTCTTTTTTATTCTGAATATTGAAAATCTCATGCAATTCAAATTTGGTGAGCAAATAGGCACTGGGGTAAATATATTGCCGGAAGGGGGCATATTCATTTTCCGTATCTAATTCTCCGGCACGCCAACTGCGATATCGCTTTAAACTCTCGCGTACCTCCACCGTTCTTGACGAGTAATCTACATTTTGTCTTTCGAGTTTAAATACCGGCGTTTCGTAGTCTACATACACGTCGCCGCTACCCAACAGAAAAGCAGAAACAGCAAAAGCACAGAGTTCGTATTGTTTGGAGTCGTCGTTTGACTGCAAGCCCAAATATATACGTACCCGGTTTTCATTTTCACCAGCCAGTTTTTTATAGGTTTCTTTTTGAAGTATTATTTGCGGAATCTTTAAGTTAAGGCTCATTTTCTTTTCCGCCTTGAAATTTTCTCTCCAGTTAAGCGCTTTTTGGGTTGGAATTTGATCACGTTTTAATTTTGGATTCATTTTAAGTGTGATTTAGAAATTAAATTAAGGGTTTAAAAATAACGTATTTCTTTTAGATTATCGGCCATTCTGCTCACTACATATTAACAAACCCAATTTCAGCATCTTCAAAATAGAAATAAGCACAAAAAAAAACTGCCCCGAAGGGCAGTTTAAAAGAAATGAATGTCTTAATCTATTAGTAAAAATCGTCGAAATAGTAACCGTTATTTGAAAATCCGTCATTGTAGGCAAAGTACCTTTCGGGATAGTGTACCAACTGAAATCCAAAGTTCGTGTTTTCAAAAAACAGATTGCCAAGCCTAAAGTAGAGGTAGCCATTAATATAAACCTGCTCATACCCACTTGGCAGATAGTCGAAAGCCAATCCAAAAGGAATATCTACCAATACATAACCAATCCCTCTCATGTGTCTGAAAAAATGTCCGTCGTAAGAGTAATAACGGTTGTTGTTAAGGACAAATATCTGCGGTGCATAAACGAACTTGCGAAGTACATGACCATAACGATTATCGTGGTAGTAATATTTATTGTATCGGTAGGAGTAAGGATTATACCCATGGTAGTAATCCACCCAGCTTCTTTGGTTCCACTGGTAGCGTTCCCAGCTTCTGTCCCAATGGCTGCTTTTATTCGGATTATAGTTGCGATAAAAGCGATTATCGTTTCCGTTATAAACCATTTTGTTACTCCTGTAATTGTTCGACCAATATTTGTTACTCCCTTTGTAATCACGGGTTGGAGAATACCTTTTGTCGTTGTCATTGTGGTAATACTTTGTGCGTGAATCTGTAGAACGTGCCATAGTTCTTAAGTCTGCCGTTCCGTTTCCTCTGCGCCCGCTACTTGATACTGCATTCCCACCATTGGTTGAAGAGCTGCGCACACTTCCCTGATTTTGGTTGTTCTGTCCGGACTTTGAGCGAACAGAATTTTGCGTTCCCGGATTGGTGCGAACAGAGCCACTATTGCTGTTTTGATTGTCCTGATTTGATGAACTGCGGGTAACTGTACCGTTTCCATTTCCGTTGCTGCTCCGGTTTGAATTGCTCCGGGTGTTAACCGATTCATTCCTTTGCCGGGTATTGCTATTTGATGGAGCTGCTACCTGCCGGTTCTCCTGGCGTTCTGCATTCGACGGTGCAGTTACCTGACGGTTCTCCTGACGTTTCGTATTTGACGGTGCAGTTATCTGACGATTCTCCTGACGTTTCGTATTTGAAGGTGCTGTCACCTGGCGATCGGTATTAACCGAACGGCTTGATGAATGACGTTGTACTTTATCTGAATCTTTAAAAGTACTATTTTTTTCCACTGCACTTTTGTTTGCCGTGCGGGCAGGAGCTTCCTGCCGGTTCTCCACCCGGTTGCTACTGGTTGAGCGACGTTGTGCAGTTGAAACTGTTGTTGCTGTAGTAACTGCCGCCAGAGTAATCATCGTTGCAAGCAGTCTAAATTTAATTGCGTTCATTTCTTTTTGTTTTTAGATGATTTAAACTTCTCTTTAGGCGCCTTAAATATCGATATACTGTTAAGTAATCAAAGCTTATGCCAAGAATCGACACAAAAACTCATTCCTCCATAAAGCTTTGTAAAAGTGTGGTTTGGGAAGCCTTTTTTTTATTCGCAATTCTCTCTATTTTTACAGACTCAAAAATGCAAGGATTTTAATGGCAAGAATTTTAGCGATTGATTATGGTAAAAAACGTGTTGGGTTAGCGGTTACCGACCCACTGCAAATTATTGCCGGCCGACTGACCACTATCCCCTCTCACACTTTATTGGATTTCCTAAAGGAGTATTTTCAAAAGGAAAAGGTAGAGAAAGTGGTAGTGGGCTATCCAAAACAATTGAACAACGAAGCCTCTGAAGCTGTTAGGTACATAAATCCGTTTTTGAAAAAGTTTCAACAAATCTATCCTGAAATGCAACTGGAAATTATTGACGAGAGATTTACCTCGAAAATTGCTTTTCAAACCATGATTACGGGAGGAGTGAAAAAAGAAAAACGAAAAGATAAAGCAATGGTGGATGGAATTAGCGCTACCATTATTCTACAAAGTTATTTAGAGCAACAAAGAAATACAATAAAATAATGAAATATCCGGTTACGGTTTACGGCGACCCCTTACTACGAAAAAAGGCACAGACCATAGATAAAGATTATGAAAATCTTAATGAAGTAATCGAAAACATGTGGGAGACGATGTATTATTCCGACGGAGTTGGTCTTGCTGCACCCCAGGTGGGTATGTCTATCCGGATGTTTGTGATCGATGGTAGCTCGGGTGCCGATGAAGAGCCAGAACTGGAAGGATTCAAAAAAGTATTCATCAACCCTGAAATTGTTGAAATTACGGGAGAAGAATGGGTGATGAACGAAGGTTGTTTGAGCCTGCCGGAAATTCGGGAGGACGTGATACGCCCCGATGTGGTGCGCATTAAATACTTCGATGAAAACTTTGTTGAATACGATGAAGTTTATAAAGGCTTTGCGGGAAGGATAATTCAACATGAATTTGACCATCTGGAAGGTAAACTCTTTATTGATTATTTATCGCCTTTGCGCAAGCGTTTGCTGAAAAGCAAATTAACCAATATCATTCAAGGCAAGGTGCAACCCCACTATCGCATAAAAATTCCTGAGAAACAAATGTAACCCAACTGCTCAATTTTTCGTTTTGATAGAAAATCTCTCAAACCAAAAAATTGGAAAAAACAGTGCAAAAAATTCCGTTTCTGCGAATCGCCATAGCTCTTGCTGTTGGCATAATTGCAGCACATTTCAACGTTGTTGGTGGAACCGTTGTTATCGGAATTGCAATTGTCGTAACCGCATCTCTCTTCCTTATAAACAGGAATTACAACTACCGTTCAAGTTTATTTTTTGGTGCGAGTGTCAATTTGGTTTTTATCCTTCTCGGCATTTTCACCTATCAGCAATTCAACAAAAAGCCTGTATTCTTTGAAAAGGGGAAATTTTTAGGCGTTGTTTTGGAAGTGCCGCAAGAAAAAGAAAATTCATTCAAGTCATTAATTAAAATCGTGGCCTTCAATCGGGCTGACACTTTTAGTGTAACGAACGAAAAAATAGTGGTCTATTTTGAAAAGAGCAATAATCCCGCTCAATTGAAACCTGGGCAGACCATTCTCTTCGATCAAACTCCCCAAATGATCAGGAACAATGGCAACCCCTATGAATTTGATTTCAAAAGATATCTCGGACTAAAGAAAATCTACCGACAGGTGTATTTACGCGAAAACAGCTGGCAAATAACACGGCAAACAGCACACTCGCTGCAAACTCGTGCCGAAGTCTATCGTGAAAAACTCCTGAAAATCTACCGAAGTCAGCCCATCGACAAAACAGAACTAGAAATTTTGTCTGCATTGACTTTAGGTTACAAGCGTGACCTTGATCCTGAAACTAAACGCGTATTTTCATCGTCGGGAGCCATGCACATTTTAGCGGTTTCAGGACTTCACGTCGGAGTGGTTTGGTGGCTCATTATTTTGTTGTTTGGTTTTTTGAAAAAACACAAGACCGGTAGGATAGTTTTCGTTTTCGGTGCAATATTGATCCTTTGGGGCTATGCTTTTATTACAGGTTTGTCGCCATCGGTAATGCGTGCCACTGCCATGTTCACCATTTTTATTTTGGGCGATAACCTGAACAGAAAAACAAATGTCTATAACTCCCTGGCCGCATCGGCATTTTTTCTCTTACTTTTCAATCCCAATAATTTATTTGACATGGGGTTTCAACTTTCGTATTGCGCCGTATCCGGTATTGTGTTCCTTCAACCCAAATTAGCCGGTTTGATAAAAGTTAAAAATAAAGTAGTACGCTATTTTTGGGATTTATTAACGGTATCGGTTGCCGCACAAGTCGCAACTTTTCCGTTGTCAGTTTTTTATTTTGGACAACTACCCACCTATTTCTGGGCTACCAACGCTGTTGTAATTCCATCGGTTATGATTCTAATCCCGGAAGGCATTGCATTGCTATTATTTTCGAAAATTCCGTTCTTGTCAACGATTATTTCCTTCACCCTCAACTTACTGCTGAAATTTGTTTATGTGTTTCTTGAGTTCATTGAGCGCTTGCCAGGTTCGGTCGTTCCTCTACATATCAATTCGTCTCAATTGTTGTTGTTAGCTGCCATTTTGTTTTCAATATTCGTTTTTCTGGAAAATCATCGTCATTTTTATTTAAAGGCGGCTTTGGTTTTCATTTTAACCTTTTCAATATCGGGGCTATCAGATAAAGCAAAGCAAATGAAAAAGAATGAAATCATAGTTTACAACAATGATGAATTTCCAGTTGTTCATCTTTATAACGGCAAAACAAACTACGTGGTAAGCGAACAAAAAATAGCAGATGAAGCTTTCATCCACCGCGCTGTTACAGAAACTAATCAGAAACGAAAACTAAAGCATCCGGTTTTTCTGACTCTAAAAGATACAGTGAGCAACCGTATCATTTTAAAATCCGGATTAATATTTTTTGAAGGAAAAACAATTGTCTTAAACCAAAGCTCCCACCAAACAAC
>CAJDXF010000066.1_pt1 | contig 9723 bp, 11 predicted proteins | sample 7391791 | NCBI WGS metagenome assembly CAJDXF01 (sample SAMEA7055712, study PRJEB34461) | soil metagenome | biome: terrestrial ecosystem; feature: Peninsula; material: soil | place: Antarctica | collected 2016 | reverse complement strand
ATGATGTGCTGTTCCAGAACATCCGGATACATTGAACCGGCACCAATCAATCCCAAACCGCCGCAATTACTTACCGCAGTAGCGAGCCTCCAACCCGCACACCAAACCATTCCACCCTGAACAACAGGATATTCAATACCAAACAACTCACAAATCCGATTCTTTGTGTCCATTATCAACCTCCAATTTTTCTTCTGATTATTATTCTGTGGTTTGAATGATTTCTTCGAGAATAGAAACAAGCACTTCCCTGGAAACCCTTCTTTTTAATTCGCCTTTTTGGGCTACTGAAATGGAGCCGCGCTCTTCGGAAACCACCAGACAAACTGCATCCGTAGTTTCAGTGATGCCAATTGCGGCACGATGGCGCAGGCCCAGACTTTTATCGATTTCTCTTTGAGTGAGTGGCAATATACAACCGGCCGCCGCAATTCGGTTTCCACGAAGAATGATAGCCCCATCGTGTAAAGGTGAATTCTTAAAAAATATCGTACGAATGATCGATGACGAAATGTGTGCATCAATTTTTTCGCCCGTGTTCACTTGATCGTTCAATTCAGAAATGCCGGCAATCATTCCTCGACATGCTGATGATCGATGCTTCTTTCTTTTCCGTCGCTGAACAATTTGTCGAGTGAAAATAGTTTATTCAAATTGTAATTGGTGCCGATGTAAAGCAGAAATTTTCGAATTTCGGGATGAAAAACAACAATCAATGCCAACACGCCCACTCCGATAAATTGCCCCATAATAGACCCGAGCAATTCCATGTTGAGCGCCCTCACCACCAACCAAAAAAGATATAGCGAAAATAAGCCAATGACAATGTTAAATGCCACGGTGCCTTTTATTAGACGGTAGACCTGATAAAGCAAGACAGCTACCATAAATATGTCGAGAATATCAAGAAAGCGAATGGTGATAAATGCGAGCATTATTTAATTGTTGCTTTAATTTCTGAAAAAATATGAACCGTTTCTACTGCTTCTTTTACATCGTGAACACGCAAAATATCTGCACCGCCCATTAATGCCAAAGTATTGGCGACAGTAGTTCCGTTCAATGCTTCATTCGGTGTAATACCCAATGCTTTCCAAATCATGGCTTTACGGCTTAACCCAACCATGAGCGGCAGTTGAAAAACTTTGAAATAATCCAATCGGTTCAGCAATTCATAATTGTGTGTCAAATTTTTACCAAACCCAAAACCCGGATCGAGAATAATATCCTGAACGCCCGACTTAGTCAGACGTTTTATACGATCGCCAAAATAAGTCGAAATTTCTTTAATTATATCATCATAATGCGGTTCATCCTGCATCGTGCTTGGTATTCCTTGAATGTGCGATAAAACATAAGGAACCTTTAGTCTTCCCACGGTTTCGAACATTCGCGAATCAAGTGTACCTCCGGAAATATCGTTAATTATAATTGGTCCGATTTCGTCAATCACACGAACCGCCACCCATGAGCGAAAGGTGTCAATAGAAAGCGGGATTTTCGGGAAACTGGAGCGAATGGCATGAACGGCGGGTAACAAGCGCTCCAATTCAGCTTTTGTTGAAATCATTTCAGCACCAGGTTTAGTAGAAACCGCACCAATGTCGAGCAAAGTTGCACCATCCTGTATCATCTTCTCAACCGAAGCCAGCAATACTTTTTCATCCTCCATCTTTCCACCGTCAAAAAACGAATCAGGGGTAACATTAACCACACCCATCACAACTGGAATGGTGAAGTCAATTTGTTCGGTACCAACAGTTACCGAATTTCTTCGTTTTAGAAATTTGCCCGCAGACTGGGTAATCAACATGCATTCAAAACTTTTGGTTCTACAATTTGGATGGACACAAATGTAAAACAAAACCCTTCATATTCCTTATTTTTTAATACTTTTATGCCTTTATTTAAAACGGGGCATGGAAAAAACAAATCAACAATACGACCAAATTATGGCCATGTGTCGCCATCTATTTACTCAAAAAATGAACGATTACGGCACCGCATGGCGCATCTTGCGCAGCATTTCGGTAACCGATCAGATATACATTAAAGCCCAACGCATCAGAAGTATCGAGGAAAAAGGGGTGAGCAAAGTAGATGAAGACGTACGATCCGAGTTTATCGGCATTATCAATTATGCCATCATTGGGTTGATTCAGTTGGAATTAGGACCTTCGGACATTACAATGAAAGACGAGGAAACCATGCAACTTTATGACCGTTATTTCAACCAGGCCAAAACCTTGATGCAGGCTAAAAACCACGACTATGGAGAGGCTTGGAGAAACATGAGAATTAGCTCATACACCGATTTGATTTTGATGAAATTGAACCGAACCAAACAAATCGAAGATAAACAAGGCATAACGTCAGTTTCGGAAGGAATCGACGCCAACTATCTGGATATGTTAAACTATGCCGTTTTTGCAATGATTAAGATTGAATTCGAAAAATAAATTATTTTATGATGAAAGTTGTACAATTTATAGCCCGGATTTCCATTGGGGTGACCTTTATTTTTTCGGGATTTGTTAAGGGGATCGACCCCTGGGGATCGGCCTACAAATTTACCGACTACTTTAATGCCATGGGTCTGGAATGGTTGGTGTGGGCAGCATTCCCACTGGGTGTTTTCCTTGCTTTTACCGAATTTGCCATTGGAGTAGCATTTCTTTTTAACGTTTTTATTACCTTCTTTTCGTGGCTTGCCTTGTTGTTTATGGCTTTCTTTCTGCCGTTAACCTTATGGATTGCCATAAAAAATCCGGTAACGGATTGTGGTTGTTTTGGTGATGCATTTTTAATATCGAACTGGGAGACGTTTTATAAAAATGTGGTTTTGATGATTTTTGCGCTCATTGTGTTTTTCAATCCCAAAGAGATGAAGGGAAAAACTAGCAAAACCATTGGCTATTCGCTGTTCTCCGTTTCTATGGTTGTCTATATCGTTTTGGCAATCAATTCTTACAACCACCTTCCAATATTCGATTTCAGGCCCTACAAGGTGGGTGTGAATATTCCTGAAGCCATGCAAATTCCAGAAGATGCGCCAAAAGAAGAATACGAGAATATTTTCTATTACAAAAACAAAAGTACCGGTAAAATTAAGGAATTCACGGAGGAGAATTATCCCTGGCAAGATACCGTCAAATGGGAATACAATGATATGAAATCGACGCTGGTACAAGAGGGGTATGAACCGCCTATTCACGATTTCATAATCGAATCGGCGGACGGTGACAATGTGATTGACTTTTTCATCCATGATGAAAATTACGTGTTTATGCTCGTGGCCTATAACTTAGAAAAGTCGAATCTGGAACAACAAGACAAAATTAACGAATTGGCTGACTGGGCAATAACCAATGAGATGTCCTTCATTTGCTTAACTTCAACCTTGTTAGACAATGCGCAGGACTTTGCAGAAGAAACGGGTGCACCCTACGAGTTCTTCAACTGCGACGAAATTACCTTAAAAACGATCATCCGCTCTAATCCCGGATTGGTAGTTATAAAAGAAGGCACCATTGTGGGCAAATGGCATTACAACGACATCCCCACACCCGAAGAGTTTAAAGAGGAATTTATGAAAAGCGGAGAAGAAGAGGGGAAGAAATAAGAGGTGAGACGGAAGTCGGAAGCGCGAAGTAGGAAGTTCAAATTAGGAAGTCGGACGTTCTATGACTAATGATAGATGACCATTGACTAATGTCCGGTTAAAGAAGAATAAATGGTTAATTAATGGAACTAATTCAAGGTTAATTCGCTATTCCGGGATTAAGCGTTTATTTTTGTGAGTAAAATATTTTATATCCTTATAATCTAAATATCAATAACATGAGACAAAAAATAGTTGCAGGAAACTGGAAATGCAATACTACATTGCAAGAAGGAATAGAGTTGGCAAAAGCCGTTGACGCCATTGTAGCCAAAGAAGGCGCAAAAGATGTGGTAGTGGTTTTAGGTACGCCTTTCACACACATTGCGAAAGTGGTTGAAACAGTAAATAAAGAACGTATTGGTGTTGCTGCACAAAACTGTGGCGCCGAAGCAAAAGGCGCTTTCACCGGTGAAGTCTCTGCGGCTATGGTAAAATCTACGGGGGCCGATTTTGTTATTCTTGGGCACTCAGAACGCCGCGAATACTACGGTGAAACTAGTGAAACATTGAATAAAAAAGTGGATTTGGCCTTAGCGAACGGTTTAACTCCTATTTATTGCTGTGGGGAAGCCTTGAAAATCCGCGAAGCCGAAACGCACAACGAATACGTTATCAATCAGTTGAAAGAAACCGTTTTTAATCTTTCAGCCGATGATTTCAAAAAAATCGTGATCGCCTACGAACCCATTTGGGCCATCGGAACCGGAGTTACCGCAAGTTCAGCGCAGGCGCAGGACATGCACGCCAACATCCGCCAGGCAATTGCAACCAAGTTTGGTGAAAAAGTAGCCGAAGAAACATCAATTTTATACGGTGGAAGCTGCAACCCGAAAAACGCCAACGAATTGTTCGCCAACAAAGATGTTGACGGCGGCTTAATTGGAGGTGCATCCTTGAAAGCAGAAGACTTCATTGGAATCATTAACGGATTCTAATCTGAAAAATATCCTATAAAAAAACCGCAATTTGCATTGCGGTTTTTTTATTCCCTAAAGTTTAATCTTATTCCGTAGCCGTAATTTTCTTAATCGGGGTCACTTCAAGTTTTCGAAATTCTACTTCAGAACCTTCCGCCTGAACGGCGATTTGGCCTTTTATAGCGGTACAGTCATAGCCAAAATTCACAAGGTCGTCGTTTACCCATACTTTAACGGTATCGGCCACACATTCAACAATCATTTTATTCCACTCACCCAGCGGTTTTTCTGAGCCATCGGTGAGGTTCAGTATGCGACGGCGTTTGCCCTCGATAATCCCCCACTCTTCTTTCGGGCCGCGGCGTTCTTCCATGTTTGGCACCGTAATGTCTTCCACAATACACCAGAAATCTCCTGCATTTTCGTGCATCATTTGCACTTCGAGTGATTTTGGGAACATGCCATACAGTGCACGAGGCGTGGAAGCATGCACCAAAACCCCACAATTTCCCGGTTCACCCGGAAAACGATATTCCACATCCAAGCGATAATCCTGAAAAACCGAATCGGTAATCAAATGACCGCCGGGCGTTCCCAGGCTCACCAACATCGAATCGCGCACAATAAACGGATTAATGGTATCCGGGTTTCCGTCCATGGCCGGAACATCCACGTGCCAGCCCTTTAAATCCGTTCCGTTGAACAAACTTTTAGTTACCGGACCGGAAGTTTTTTGGCACGAAAAAACAACAAAAGCAACAATTGCAACAAGCATAAAACGTTTCATATCTTTTTAAATTTAAATGATTATTTCAATCCACAAATATTTCTTTCATTTTTTCGAAAAAGCCCTTTTTTCGTTCTGAGCTAATCCCCCAATTTACCGGAACACTTTGGTAGCCTTCGTCGAAACCTTCGTCTTTCATTCTAAAATCGAAGTAACCCCAGGAGGCATAAGCCTTTGTGGCCACAACAAAATTATTTTCCTCCCGATCAAAATCAAAATGATCGTCTTCGTTAAAAACGATAGGCACAGGCTTATACGAAGGCAAGGTACGAACTTCTTCAACCATTTTAGTTATCCGCGAAGGTTTGTGTACCCCATTGCCATGCAGAAGAATGAAATCAGAAAGTTTCACGATATGATCGGGAGGAAAGGTGTTGCCGTTAAAACTGGTGGACACTAACAACACCGGAGCTTTTGTTTTTATACGCTGAATTAGCTCGCCAATCCGTTCTTGCTTAATTATAGGATGATTGTAGCTGCTGTTATTACATTCATTGGCAACTTCGATCATCACATTGGTAAAACCATTTTTTTGAATCCATGAAACCGTGTTGTCAACAGCGTTAATTACAGCGTTTTCGTCCATGAGCCGTTCATCCTGTCCAAAATAAAAGATACCCAAAATGACTACCATACCCTGTCGGTCAGCAGCTTTTACGATTCGCTCCATCCGGTCGGCAAAGGCAGCACGTAACGAACCGTCGCTATTAAAGGCATTGTTCTCCCAGGGTTGATTTTTTGAATAACCTTCAGGGCTACCGCCTTGGAAATTAACGGTGAAAGCCAATAGACCATATTTTTTCCACTCGGACATGGCGGCAATAAATTCATTGGTGTTCCGGTTAGGATTCCAGATTCCGGTGTCCGGATAGTTCCATTTCGATACCGTTTCCAGATTCAAATCATCAAAAGTGCCTTGGACCATGCGCGAATTGGGCAATAGGCCTTCCACCGAAAATCCCTTCCAGGTTCTTCCCTGAAAAGTAGGTTTCCCATTGATAAAAAACTTTTCACCTTGGATAGAAATCTTGGTGAGCGGTTTAAATTTCTTCGCGGTTACAGTTGAAGACTGAAAGGTAAAAATGAAAAAAAGCAAAAATAGAACCGTTGAATTCCGCATGATTTAAAAACTTATTGTTTTACCACCTGCTCTTTTGCCCATTTGATGTATTGTTCCCAGTCGTAATCGGTAACGTCATGTTTTCCGGTGCGGATATGATATGCCACTGTATTTTGAATCGGTTGATTTACCCTGGGCATTTCAGAGCCTGGGATTCCTTGCTTTCCATACAATTTATAAACAGGCGTGGCATAAAAGGCAGAGAGAAATTCGCCACGCGGATCGGCCCACTCATCTTCTTCTGCACTGGCAACATACAATGGCCGAGGTGCAATTAGCGCCAGCAATTCGTGCTGGTCAACGGGCAAATTCTCTTCCAATTTGCTGTAATTTTTAAAATTATCACAGAACCAATAAGGGAAGCCCTGGTTGATACGCCACACGGTTTCGCCAAACCTACGCTTCGAGAGCGCCGCGCCGCCGCAACCCGAATTATTGGAGATAACCCCTGCAAACCTTTGATCCGTAGCACCTGCCCACAAGGCTGCTTTGCCCAAACGCGAATGTCCAAAAACAATCACCTTTGAGGCATCAATGTTCGGATCTTCTTCAAAATAATCCATGGCGCGACTCAACCCCCAACTCCAGGCAGCAAGGCTCCCCCACTCGTTCGGCGCGGGTTTTTGTTGCCCTTCGGAATATAAAAGCGCTTGAACTCCATCGCTCATATCATCTTTGTCAGGATCCACTTCACCATAATATATAGTTGCCAGACCAAAACCGGCATCAATCATTTTGTCCACGGACCAGCGGTTGGTTCGCACTCCACGCGATTGTTCGGTAAGCTGGTTGTGAACAATCCCGAATGATTCATTGTCGGCAACCCATGCATCCGAGATTATAATTTGCGGATCATCCGCCACAGTGTGGTTTCCATAAAAATTATAGCCCACAAAAATTGGTGCTTTTTCAATATTTTTTGGCAAATACAGCAGGACCGTAAAATGAAGTTCTTTTCCGTTTTTTTCAAAAGAAAGTTCGACTTGTTTGCGCGTGGCTTTCCCAGCAAAGGCGTCGTTGCTCTGTTCCAGAACATCGGAAGAGGTGATTTTCAATTCTCCGGGAACCTTTTTTCCCACGACTTGGAATTTTTTACTTTTTTACCGCTGAAGGTTTTTAATGGCTCAGGTAATTTAAATTTGGGCACTTTGCTTTCGTCGTAATTAGGTTCGAACATCACTTGTGCAAAAGCAAACTGACAGAATAATAGTAAACTGATGAATACGATTAATTTTCTCATAGTATAAATGATTTAAAGCTAATATTTTTGAAGTAAGGTCAACAACTTCCGATCGAGTTTCTGGCCGTGCCAATCTTCGTAATCCACATCTTTCCGGCCTGAATTTAACAGCCCGAATGTTCCGTTGAACTCCCAGAGCGCATAGCCAATGCCATGTTCTGAAAGCACATCGAGTACATCGTCAAACCAGGCAAGGAAAATCTCGTGAGGAGTTTCATTCCAGCAACCACATTCGCCACAATGCACTCCAATTCCTTGTTTCGAAGCATCGATCCATGGAGCATAAAATTTCTCAATACTTGCCCGGTTGAATTCCTGTCCATCGATTTTTCCAGGCCAAACCGGTTTCGGAGCATCGTCGGGATTTTTGAAAACCCAGGGAGCGCGATAATGTGAAATGTAATGCGGGAAATATCCGCGACAGCTTTGCCCGATGTCTAAATCAAAAATTTCGGGAATAACGTCGGACCCTACGTTATTACCATCTGCAATAACAATAGCTCCCGGATTATGGGCTCGAATTGTCTCCGAAGCTTTTTGTACCACTTCACGGTACAATTTCCCAGGGATTGGGCCACGTGCAGAATGTTGATCATTCATGTCCTCACGGGTACAAGGCTCATTTACCAAATCAAAACTAATTTGCTCGCGTGATTTGCCGGCAAACCGTTTTGCCCACATCTGCCAATGAAAATAAAAGGCTTCCTGTGCAGCGTTGTCTTCCCACAGATTATAGGGCTCGTTGAACCCGGCGTTCACACAAAAACCCGGTGCTCGGTGCAAGGTCATACTCACATGCAAACCGTGTTTGTTGGCATTTTCCACCAAAGCCTCTACTTCGTCCACCACTTTTTCGTTAATGTTATACACATCTTCGGGTGTGATGTTTTTGCTACGATCGAAATTGATATATCGGGGATAAGCCATGGGAATCCGAACAAAATCGAAACCCCAGTCAGCCATCCATTTAAAATTCTCCTCCGTGGTTTTTCCGCGATTTCCCGAATCTCTTGCTTCAAAATAGTCGAGTATATTAAAACCTTTCCATCGCGGCAAATTGTTTTTTGTGGTAAGCAATGAATTTGATGTAGTCAGATTTCCGGTCAGCCCAAGTCCTGCTGCAACCAGGCCAGTGGTCTTAATAAAATATCGTCGGTGCATATAGCGGTTTATTTGGTTTGGGGTAAAGATACAATTTGAAGTTCAGGTGCAAAAGAGAACGACGGCGCAAAATTCAAATCATCCATTAATTGCAGGATCCAATTCACTTTTTTATTTCTTCGGCTGATCCACCCAAATCAATTTTGACAGATCATAGCCGCGTTTTTCAGCTTTTTCGAGAATGTGTTTTTGGGTGCTTTCTTCTAATTGGGGAGTACGGCTTAAAATCCAAAGGTAGTTGTCGGAGCTACTGCCAATTAATGCCCACTGATAATCATCGTCAAGTTCCATCACATAGTAGTCGCCATAGAAAAAGAGGAAGAAGGCCACTTTCAGTTTACCTGGTTCGTCGGTAGTTTTAGCTTTCCCTTTGGCGTTGCTGCTTTTTCCGTTCAACCCGTTTTTGTAGCCCTGGTTTAGCACTTCTATTTTTCCGTCGTCACGCAATGAGTAGGTTGCGGTTATTCCCTGCAACCCTCGTTCAAAGCGGTGATCGAAGCGGGCAATTTCGTACCACTTGCCGAGATAACGATTTAAATCGAGGTTTTTTACTGTAGATGTATCCAATTCACTCATCTTTTTACTGCTTTGGCAAGCCATTGCTGCAAATACGAGAGAAACTGCGACAAGCCATACAAGGCCGATTCGTTTCGCATCTGTGTTTCTTTTCATGGCTAAATTTATCCTTCAAGTTAAAACTTTAAACTCTGGAAATAAAATTAAATTTACAGACGACGCATCATTTCCATGCACATCCGCCCGTTGTGGTAAGGTGCTTTCCACGCATTCACCTTATCTGTTTTTAAAGGTTTCAAATCGGAACCGACGCCCCAA
>CAJDXF010000038.1_pt1 | contig 9734 bp, 9 predicted proteins | sample 7391791 | NCBI WGS metagenome assembly CAJDXF01 (sample SAMEA7055712, study PRJEB34461) | soil metagenome | biome: terrestrial ecosystem; feature: Peninsula; material: soil | place: Antarctica | collected 2016 | reverse complement strand
CAAAATATGATTGCCGATGGTGCCACTTCTTTCACCGAAATCGGCCCGGGAAAAGTTTTGCAAGGCCTGGTGAAAAAGGTTGACAGGGACATGGAGACCTTTGGTATCCAAAGTTTTGAATAAGCTTGAGAGAAATAGGTTAAAGAAATCCCGGAAGAAAATCTTTCGGGATTTTTTTATGCCATCATTTCTTTCTTTTGCAAAAGACGATAAATGGTCGATTTGCCAATCCCCAGCTTTGATGCCACCAATCTAACGTTTTGGTTATACTTGTTCAGGAAATGTTTAATGATGTCCTGCGTATAGTCTTCAAGTGTTTTTTCATTGGCCAAAAGGTTCTCCACGCTGTCGTCAACGTTCATATTTAAATGGTTGGGTTTAATGACGTTGCGGTTGCACATCACACACGCCAATTCCATTACAGCTTTAAGCTCCCTGATGTTTCCAGGGTAATGATATGATAATAGTAACTTTTTTGCATCGTCAGAAATATCCTTGGGTTCCATTTCATTTTCGATGCAAAAGTCGTTGACAAAGTGTTTAGCAAGCAGAATGATGTCGTTGCCCCTTTCGCGCAAGGGAGGAAGCTCAATCGGCAAGCCTAACAGGCGGTAGTAGAAATCTTTTCTAAACTTGCCTTCCGCGGTTAGGTTGGCGAGGTTTTTATGGGTTGCGGTAATGATGCGCACATCCAGTGAGATAATTTCTGAACCACCTAAGCGCACAAGTTCGCGTTCCTGGATTACGCGCAATAATTTAGCCTGAAGGTTAATGTCTAAATCAGCAATTTCGTCTAAAAACAAAGTCCCCGTGTTGGCTTGTTCAAACTTTCCAATTTTCCTGCCATCAGCGCCAGTGAAAGCACCTTTTTCGTAGCCAAAAAGTTCACTTTCAATCAATCCATCAGGAATGGCAGAAACGTTGACTGCGATAAATGGTTTGTTGTTTCGCTTCGAATTGTAATGTATGCCTTGTGCCACAAGTTCTTTTCCCGTACCGGTTTCGCCCGAAATGGAAACAGAGATTTGTGTCTGCGATGCTTTTTCCATCAAGTCGAAAACCAGGTCGATTTCGCGACTGTTCCCTTTCATCAGTTTTCGGAAATTGTATTTTTCTTTTACCGCATCTTTCAAGAGCTCATTTTCGTTCCGCAATTCATCGGTGTGATAAATGTTTTTAATGATGTTGCTCAACTTCTCACGGGTGTCCGGAGCTTTCATAATGTAGTCGTAGGCACCGTTTTTCAACAGGTCGATGGCCGTGTTGATATTTTCCTGTGCGGAAATGACGATGACATTCGTGCCAGGGGCTCTTTTCTGGATCCTTTTTAGCACCTCGTGACCAGTCAGGTCGGGCAAGGTATAATCCAGGGTCACGACATCAGGTTTGTCCATGATATTGGCAAGAAAATCGCGGCCATTGTGAAAAACTCTTACCTGGTAGCCATCGTCAGTCAGTTGTTTCTTTAGGATCTGGGCATAAAGAACGTTGTCTTCAACAACATATACTTTATACTGCTTATTAATCTTATGATTGGGTTCCATAGTCGAAAATATTTTGCGTCCAATGATTTAATGTGAACATAAATTCGGGCTAAAAATAGAGAATATATTTGAATTTATTCCCTTTTTGAGACAGTGTTTTGCTTTTTTGGGACGAATTTGTTGTTCGGAGGTGCTTTTTTGAAAATTTCAAAAGGAATTCTTTCTTCCGATATGGAAATAATACATAAATAGGGTCGCGTATCCAAAGAAATTTTTCATTTTTGGGTTTCTAATTAAACTACAAAAAAAGATAATGAAGTATAAAGCATTCCATAAGTTGTCCTACGGACTATATTTGATTGCCACCGAATTGAACGGCAAAAAGCTGGGTTACATCGGCAATACCGCTTTTCAGGTAACCAGTAGTCCCGCACAAATTGCTGTGAGCAGCCATAAAAACAACTTTACAACAGACAAAATAATTCAAAGCGGAAAATTCTCTATTTCGGTTTTGAAGAAAGAAGTTGATACCTCCATAATTGGCGAGTTTGGTTTTATGTCAGGTGCGGAAATCGACAAATTCCGAAATGTTGAAACTAAAATTTCCGTAACCGGTGCACCAATTATTCTAACTTCCTCAATTGCCTGGTTCGATTGCAAAGTAGTGAGCAGCGTCGATGTTGGATCGCATATCCTGATTATAGGCGAAGTACTCGATAGCGATGTTATTTCAGGCGAAGAACCACTTACTTATGATTACTACCGCGAGAAGTATAAAATGCTGGCACCCAAAAATGCTCCAACTTATATCGAAAAGGAAAAGCTTGACAAGGAAGTTGTTCCCGAAGCTGAACCAAAAATGGAAAAAAGTCAACCTTTAGCAAGTCCAACGGTGGACGAGGAGCCAAGCCCTTACATTTGCACCATTTGCGGATTTGTTTATGATCCGGAAGAAGGTGATCCGGCAATTGGCGTTCCTCCCGGAACATCTTTTGAAGATTTACCGGAAGATTACAAATGCCCGATTTGCAACGCAGGGAAAGAATATTTTCGTAAGGTTTAAGCCTTAGTCCTAGTCAACTATTTTATAGGCAACTACCCGGTTGTCAAAAAAAGTGGGAACCAGTAACAAGTTGTGCTTTAAGACAAAGTCTATGTCGGCCGTATTGATTTTTTCTTCGGTGGTATCGAGTAATTTAATCGATTTGCCGTTTTTGTGGATAAATATACGTCCCGGCCAATTGGAGTAAACGAAGTTGCCATCGTTGTCTTTCTCCAGTCCGTCCACTCCTCCGGCATCTTCAATCAGTAATTCTACTTTTTTGGTGAGTACATCAATCTCGTAGATATTTTTGTCACCCACCAGTAATTTGCCCTTTTCGGCCATCAAGCCGTTGGGAGTTTCCAGGGGTTTTCCTTCAAACCATACTTTAAATTCATTTTGATGCAGTGCATGGATTTTTGCGGTTCGCGTGTCCGAAACGAATACCATACCGTTGGAGCAAACTGTTACATCATTCAGGAAAACCGCCCCCGGAGCATCATACTTTTTGAGGATTTTTCCTTTTTCGATGTCAATTTCCACCAATTGGTCAACATCGGCAACGTATAATTTTCCCTTATAGATTGCGAGCCCTTTTGGTGCATTTAGCTTTTTTATCCATTCCAGGTTATTTAGGCTGCCATCGGGATTTAGAACGGTAATAAATCCGTTTCCGTCTTTTTCTGATGAATCGCCGTTAATATTGGATACATAAATAACGTCACGGTCAACGTCATAAATTACGGATTCGGGGGCTTTCAGGGCTGCTGTGCTTTCCCAAACTTTTTCCAGTTTTTGAGCGCTTAAAAAATTTGATGCGCCAATCATCAGCACGAATAGAAAAGATAAGATTGTTTTCATACTTTTAGTTTTTAATTTCAATGTTGTTATACGACTTGTATCATGTAACAATAAAATGCGACTTTTGATTTACTGAAATGAAAAATTATGACAAAATGAACAGAATATTACTATCCATCGTCTTTTTTATTTTTGCACAGAGTGCTTTTAGTCAAGAGACCAATACTCAGAAGTTTTATGTGGGAACGTTTACGTCAGAATCATCGCCGGGAATTTACCTGTGCGAGTTCAATCCTGAAACTCAAAGTATCATTAAACAAAAATCATTTTATGGGATTGATAATCCTTCGTTTTTAAAAATATCGCCCAATAAAGAATATTTGTACGCAGTAACTCGCCCATCAGTTGAAGTGGAAGAGTCGGGCGGATATGTTGTTGCCTATAAAATTAATGACGACGGTTCGTTGGAGTTTTTGAATAAACAAAAGTCGAATGGGAGTGACCCCTGTCATGTGGATGTTTCGGGCGATGGAAAATTTGTTGCTATCGCCACTTATGGTGGTGGAACGGTTTCTTTGTATCCGGCTTCTGATGACGGTAAGCTATTACCAGCCTCGTCGGTAATTGTAAATCAGGGGTCTGTTCGGGATAAAGATATTCAGGTTAAGCCTCACGCCCATTCTGTTAAATTTTCGCCATTCAGTAACCGTGTTTTTAGCGCTGATTTGGGCACCGACCAAATCGATATTTTTACTTTGAAGGAAGGAGAATTAGTACAGGAAGGACAGCAATTTATGAAAACTGAATTGGGTGCAGGCCCGCGCCATTTCGTGTTTCATCCTGACGGGCAGACTATTTACGTTATTAACGAATTGAATTCAACCCTGACCTCTTTTGTCTTGAAAGGTGAAAACTGGACGATGGAGCAAACCATTTCAACCTTGCCTGGTGATTTTGCAGGTAAAAGCTATTGTGCCGATATTCATTTGTCGGCAGATAGCAGATTTTTGTACGGGTCCAACCGGGGGCACAATTCCATTGTGGTTTTTTCGGTTGATGATAGTTCAAAGAAGCTAAAAACGGTTGGCTTTGTTCCGGTGGAAGGTGACTGGCCACGGAATTTTGCATTGACACCCGACGGCAAATTTATGCTGGTTGCTAACGAAAGGAGTGACAATATCACGATTTTCAAAATTAATCATGAAAACGGGATGCCTGAATTTACTGGTAACGAAATAAACTTGCAAAAGCCGGTTTGTATTGAATTCTTTTAAAACTGTTAACTAAACTTTGTACTGATCAGTTTAATAAATTCGTCGCGGGTAGCCGTTTTCTGAAAAGCTCCGGTAAAATCGGAAGTTGTAGTCATGGAATGTTGCTTTTGTATTCCACGCATTTGCATGCAGAGGTGTTGGGCTTCAATAACAACCGCCACTCCGAGAGGTTTCAATGTATCCTGAATGCAATCTTTAATTTGCATAGTTAGTCGTTCCTGAACTTGCAGCCTACGGGCAAAAACATCCACCACCCGTGCAATTTTGCTCAAGCCGGTTATCGTTCCATTCGGAATATATGCAACGTGTGCTTTCCCGAAAAATGGCAACAAATGATGTTCGCACATCGAATAGATTTCAATGTCCTTCACAATCACCATTTGCCGGTAATCTTCTTTGAACATGGCCGATTTCAATATTTCCACAGGATCGGTTTGATAACCCTGCAATAAAAATTGCATCGCTTTTGCAACGCGTTCAGGTGTTTTGCCAAGCCCTTCACGCGAAACATCCTCCCCGAGTATTCCCAAAATGTTTTTGTAGTGTTTTGATAGTTCAGCCGTAGTGTTTTCGTCAAAATTGTCGATCCGCTCGTAGTTTTTTAAATTGTTAATTCCATGCAATCCCATGTTGTTTCAATTTTAAGTTGTTACAAAGATTAACTTTTTTTGCAGAAATCAGTATCAAAGTGTAGATGGATTTAAGTTTTGTGAAATTTGGTAAGAACATAAAGTATGAAACGACCACGAATAAAATTTATTCACACGGGAGTATAATTCACATGGGAATTACATCGGAATGAGCTTGCGAATTCTATCGAATGCCGTTAATCTAAACGATAGAATGAGATAAATACAAATGAAAACAAACAATACTAATGAGATGAAAATATTAATTGTTGCAGCCACCTGGATGGAAGTGAAAATGATGGCCGATGAGTTGGGTGAAATGGAAGAAAAAGGTCATTTACTGAAACAATATCACCTGGGCGAAACAGAAATTGACTTTTTAATAACCGGCATAGGAACTACTTTCACTACATTTAATTTAACGCAGATTTTGCTTCAAAACCGTTATCGTTCGGTAATTAACATAGGCATTGCCGGTGCTTTGAACCGCGGGTTGGCAATTGGTGAAGTGGTAAATGTTGTTTCCGATGAATTCGCTGATTTAGGTATTGAAAAAAAGGATGAATTTCTCACTTTATTTGAGTCGGGCTTTATGGAAACGAACGAATTTCCATTTGAAAATGCAACATTAAAAGCTACTGATTGTATCGGTTTTAGCGATCTGAAAAGAGTAAAAGGCATAACTACCAATAAAAGTCACGGCAGGGAATCGAGCATTGCCGAAATACGGAAAAAATTTCCTGCTGAAATTGAATCGATGGAAGGAGCTGCCGTATTCTATGTTTGTGCATGTCTGGGCGTGCCTTGTTCTCAAATCAGAGCCATTTCAAATTATGTAGAACCACGTGATTCCTCCCAATGGAACATTCCGCTTGCCCTTGAAAATTTAAAAGAATTCGTACTGAATGTTTTGAAAAAACATGCGGTACCTGTCTTATGATTTTACTATTTTTGGGCAAAATTTTGAAAAATGAATCTTACGCTTGGGTTTTCAACCTGCCCTAACGATACCTTTATTTTTGATGCAATGATTCACCATAAGGTGGATACCGAAGGATTAAAATTCGATGTTTTACTGGCCGATGTGGAAGAGCTGAACCGAAATGCCTTTGCCGGAAATATCGACATTACCAAACTTAGCTACCATGCTTATGCCTATCTTGCTGAATCCTACAAATTATTGACATCCGGAAGTGCTCTGGGGCATAAAAACGGCCCTTTGGTCATCAGCAAGCACAAAGTTTATGAGGATGAGTTGAAAACTTTGAAAATTGCAATTCCTGGAAAACATACTACGGCTAATTTACTGTTCAGCATCGCTTTCCCTTCAGCAAAAAATAAAGTAGAATATCTGTTCTCCGATATTGAAGAAGCAATTCTTTCGGGCGAAGTAGATGCCGGTGTCATCATTCACGAAAACAGGTTTACCTACCAAACAAAAGGATTGAAGAAAATTGTGGATTTGGGCGAAGATTGGGAATCAAAAACGAATTGCCCCATTCCTCTGGGCGGAATTGTTATTCGGAGAGAATTCGCCGAAGATTTACAACAGAAAGTGAACCGGGTTTTAAAACGTAGTGTTGAATTCGCATTGCAAAACCCGGCCTCCAGCAACATTTTTGTTAAAAGTCATGCACAGGAAATGGATGATGACGTTGTTCAAAAACACATCGCACTTTATGTAAATAATTATACTGTAGAGTTAGGGGAAACTGGAGAGAATGCGGTGAGACAACTGTTCCAAAGTGCGGAAAAAGCAGGGATTATAGAAGCACTTCCCAGCGATATTTTTGTCATTTAAAATAATCTGAATTTATTTCATTGTTCAAAACAATAAAAGCACAAATGAAAAGTTTGAACTACAAATCCATTTCTTAGGAAAACAACATTAGTACAGAACTTAGCACGTAAAATATGATAGTTGTTACTGGCGCGGCGGGTTTTATCGGCAGTTATTTGGTGGGAAAGCTTAATAAATTAGGGTATTCTGACCTGATACTTGTGGATACATTTGACGATCCGCGGAAAGATCTTAACCTCTTACACAAAAAATACCGTAAAATAATCAATCGCGACGATTTCTTTAAGTGGTTAATAAAGCACGCTAATGATGTGGAGTTTATCTTTCATCTTGGCGCCCGAACCGATACGGTTGGGCAAGAACCAGATTTGTACCAAAAACTTAATTTGATTTATTCGCAAAGGCTGTGGAATGTATGCTCCGAAATTCAGGTGCCTTTGTTGTATGCTTCTTCGGCTGCCACCTATGGAAATGGTGAAGAAGGTTTTTCCGACTCACATCAGAATATTTCACATTTGCGCCCACTCAATTTATACGGTTGGTCGAAACACGATTTCGATGTCTGGGCATTAAAGCAAGTAAGAACTCCTCCGTTTTGGGCTGGAATGAAGTTTTTTAACGTCTATGGACCCAACGAGTACCATAAAGGGCGCATGGCTTCCGTGGTGTTGCATGCCTACAAAACAATTAAAGAAAACGGAAATATGAAGTTGTTCCGTTCGCACCATACTGATTATAAAGATGGAGAACAGAGCCGTGATTTTATTTTTGTGGAAGACATTGCAGATGTAATGCTGTATTTTATGGAAACGCAGAAAAATACCGGGATTTATAACGTAGGTACCGGCCATGCTCGTTCGTTTATAGATTTGACCACTTCGGTGTTCCACAGTATGAATTTGACACCCAAAATTTCGTTTATTGACACTCCGGTCGATTTACGTGGGAGATATCAATATTTTACAGAAGCCGAAATTCAAAAGCTTCGGGACATTGGTTATACCAAAGCTTTTACCGAATTGGAACAAGGGGTAGAGCAGTATGTGGGCGAATTCCTGAAAACGGAATCCTGCTACTGATTTGCTGCGTTCGGAATAATGGATTGTGTCACTAATCTGTATGATAATCAATCGTTCGTTTAATAGCCTCGGTGCACACCGGGCAAAATTCACCGGCTTCGTTGCTTTTCATGCGGCAATCAATGTAAGGGCTGTAAATACCTTTGCTATTGTAGCCACCACCCTCGTAAACTCCGACTGTTTTGTTATAAGCCGGTTTTCGTGGTGTGGGTACCGGCGTCGAATTGGCAACCATTGCTTTCCATTTTGAATCAAAATCAACCAATGTGGTGATGTTTGGCTCCCAAGGTTCGATTTCTAAATTGTAAAAATCTTCATACGCTACGTCTGAGGTGTAATATTCATCGCCCAAGCCGGCGAACCCGTGGCCAAATTCATGAACAAATACTTCTTTGGTGAGCGAGTTATCCGAAGTGCATACAGATAAAAAATTGTAAAATCCGCCCCCACCGTAACGTTCTGAATTCACCAAAACATAAATATGGTCGTAGGGCACCACTGCCGCAGCGTCATAAATGCTTTTCATGTCGGATGTGGTTAAATAGCGCGAAACGTCAAAGGTGTAGAAGGTGGAGTTGAAAACAGTGTTTTTATATACTTTTTCCCCAGGGATGTCAGTGCCCGATTCCAAAGAAGGCGTATGAACCGCAGTTACGTTAAATCTTTCTTTTGCTGACTTAAAGGGTTCTTCATTAAATAAATAGCCGGTAACCCGGTGGGCATCTTCTACGAATTTTTTCATTTCAGCGGCGGTATAACCTTCGGCCAAAATTACCAGATCCACCTTTTTGTCCGGTTTCCCGTTGTCGCATATTTTAGTCGTTTCAAACTGAAAAGGTTGTTCTTTCAGAATAAAATAATCATCAGGGGAAATTTCGGTATTATAAATAGTTTTGAAATTTCCGTCCCATTGCCGCGCATCAATTTCAAGTCTAACCTTGTCTTTTGGAAAAGGAAAAATTGCTGCCTGATAAAAAGTCCTGTCCATGGATTTTGCTTCTGTCGTCGATTGCCATTCCTGAAAGAGTGTGCTAAACCCTTTGGAAAAAATCAGACTGTCGGATTTGGAATCGAAAACCCGAAAGCGGTAAGTTCCGGAATTAAAAACATCGGTTAAATTTCTTTTACTTCCGCCCCAAAAAGGCTCTTCTTTTATTTGTTGAGGGAAAACTTTGACTTCGTTTTTGTTACCACCCAACAGAAAATCAAAACGCATAGATTTGTTTATAAAATGTCGGTTGAAATCATCCTGGGAAAACGAAACCACAGGCAATACCAATAGAATAAGGAAAAATTTCAGGTTCATAACGAATGTATTTGTTATTTTTGAGCGAAAGTTACAATTATAAGTAAAATACAGCATGGACATTCTTTTTAAATTTTTAGTGAAATATATTCGTGGAATAGCTTTTTCCGAAATATTGGTTAAACCTTTAGCGGCTCTTACCTGCATTCTTCTTATTATTTTTATTGCATGGCTGGCCCATTTTATAACACGCAAGATTTTAGTGACTATTGTATCAAAAATCGCCAAACGCACCAAAACAACATGGGATGATATTTTATTGAAAAACAAGGTTTTTAATGGATTAGCTCTCTTTGTGCCGGCTTTTATTTTATATAA
>CAJDXF010000071.1_pt1 | contig 9772 bp, 8 predicted proteins | sample 7391791 | NCBI WGS metagenome assembly CAJDXF01 (sample SAMEA7055712, study PRJEB34461) | soil metagenome | biome: terrestrial ecosystem; feature: Peninsula; material: soil | place: Antarctica | collected 2016 | reverse complement strand
TTATTTCAGTGTTATGGAGGCATTTTCTACTGCCGACCTTCCCGATTTGTATCGGGACGCTCTAATCCCGAGTTCTCGGGAAGCTACCTCGCCATTATGTCAATTTTTTCGAGGGGCAAATATAGTATTTATTTTTATTCTGCTTCGTCTTTCAAAACAAAAAATGGAACTTTCTAAAATCTATGATTCTTTGTTAGTTGTATCTTACGAACGGATTAATTATATTGGCAAAAAATCAATTCCATGGCTGACAAGACCAGAATGCAACTTGAATACGTGATTAACTGCTCTCCAAAAGTCCTTTATAACAGGCTAAGTACTGCTTCGGGTCTCACCGAATGGTTTGCCGAAGATGTTCACGTGAAAGGAAAGAAATACACTTTTATTTGGAGTAATAGTGAAGAAGTTGCAGTTATGACACTTCAAAAGGAAAACAAATTGGTGCGCTTTTCATGGGTCGATGAGGTAGATTCGTATTTTGAGTTTCGAATTTCACAGGATGAACTCACTGGCGATGTCTCATTGATTGTTATTGATTTTGCAGAAGAGGATGAAGTGGAAGAAGCAAAAGGCTTATGGGACACCCAAATCTCCGACTTGAAACAAGCGCTTGGTGCGTAAAAAACGGTTGATTTTGTGCTATTACCTCAATTTAATCTTATCCATTGTTTGAGTTACCCTATTTTTACCTTGTCTGTAACCAAAATAACTTAGTTTTGCGAATGTTCCTTAATCGGAGAAGTTAACACATGAAGCGTTTGCATTGGTACGTTATTAAGTCATTTTTGGGGCCATTTTTTATGACCTTCTTCATTACTGTGTTTGTACTTCTCCTGCAATTTCTCTGGAAATATGTTGACGATCTGGTAGGGAAGGGGCTCGATATGAGCGTCCTGGGCGAAATGTTGTTCTACGCATCGTTTGGTTTGTTGCCCCTGGCGTTTCCGCTTGCCATGTTGCTGGCATCAATAATGACCTTCGGTTCATTTGGCGAAAATTATGAATTGGTGGCCATGAAATCTTCCGGCATTTCCCTTTTTCGGATCATGAAACCTCTTATGTTTATTGCTGTTTTGGTTACCGTTATGGCGTTCTACTTCTCCAATTACATTTTGCCGCACACCAATTTAAAGTTTACAACCCTAATGGTAAGTGTGAAGCAACAACGCCCCGAAATGGTTCTTCAGGAAGGTGTTTTTACCAACGGTATCGACGGCTACAACATAAAAGTGGGGCACAAGGATCCAAAAACCAATATGCTTTACGATTTATTAATTTACGATCACACCCAAAACAAAACAAACGAAAGCGTAACAGTTGCCGACTCGGGCTACCTGAGGATTACGGAGGATAAAAAATACATGGTGCTCAATTTATATAGTGGAGTGAACTATCAGGAAGAGCGGGCGCAGGACCGCAGTAAAATTAATAACCGCCCCTTCCGGCGCGACAAGTTCGACGAACAAACCATCCGTGTTAAAGTGCTGAATTTTGATTTCAACCGCCGCGATGAAGGTGGATTTCGCAATATGTCCAGAATGTTAAACCTTAAAGAGTTGAACTTACAGGAAGATACGCTTATTGATAAATATTACGGGCATCTGCGCAATTATATGCTTCAACTCAATATCAATCCAATATTATCACAACGAACCTTTAATTTAAGCGTGCAAAACGATAGTTTGAAACGACCGATAACCGTAGAACACGATTCGGTTTTCAATTTCGACGGTTATTTCTCCGGAATCGATAAATGGGTGCAAGCCCGAATAACCCAGTCGGCATTAGATAATGCACGCAACAACATGCAGAATGTGAACCTTTACGAGGGGCAGCTCTACGAACGAAAGAAGAACATCAATAAATTTGCAATGGAAATGCATCGTAAATTCACGCTTTCCCTTGCCGTGCTGATTTTCTTTTTTATCGGTGCGCCACTTGGTGCGATCATCCGAAAAGGAGGGTTAGGAATGCCCGTTGTGGTCTCCATACTTTTGTTTATTGCCTATTATATTGTTTCGATGACGGGCGAAAAATCGGCACGCGAAGACGTGTGGCAAATGTTCACAGGCATGTGGTTTTCGACATTCGTGTTTTTGCCTATCGGCATTTGGTTATCCTATAAAGCGGGAACTGATTCGACTATCATGTCATCTGAAACCTATGTTAAGTTCTTCTCTAAGATTGGCTTAGGAAAATTGTTCAGAAAAAAGGACAAGCAAGAATCATAGGTAATTTTAACCGCCATTCATTAAGTTAATGCTATGAAAATTCTACAGGTCACAAATAAAATCCCATATCCGGCGAAAGATGGCGGTGCCATTGCCTGTTTGAATTTAACCAGAGGATTTTCGTTATTGGGCCATAAGGTGGTCATCCTTTCGATGAATACCCTAAAACATCATGTTTCACTGAGCGAAATTCCCGAAACAATAAAAGATCTGGCTGAGTTCAGGCTGGTTGACGTTCCGGCCAAAATTTCGCCTGCAATGGCTTTGCTGAATTTGTTTTTCTCTAATAAGCCTTACAATGCTGTCCGTTTCATTTCCAATAAATTTTCGGAAGAATTGAAAGGAATATTGCAGAATGAGCAATTTGACGTGATTCAACTCGAAGGTTTGTATGTATGCCCATATATCCCGTTGATCAGGGAATATTCGTCCGCAAAAATTGTTTACCGGGCACACAACATCGAACACGAAATTTGGAACCGAACTGCAGCTATGGGCTTCGGAATTGAAAAATGGTACCTGAAAATTCTGGCAAAAAGGATTAAGAAATTTGAAGCCAGAATATTGAACGTTCCTATTACCGGGCGCGACGGCGACATGCTGAACAAAATGGGGAATACAAAACCACTTCATGTTTCTCAAACCGGAATCGATTCAACACAATTGATTCCTAACTCAAAAAAACTTGAATTTCCATCGCTTTTCCATATCGGTTCGCTTGAGTGGAGCCCCAATCAGGAGGGCTTGCTTTGGTTTCTTGAGAAATGTTGGATTCAAATTCACGAAAAATATCCCGATCTGAAATTTTATATTGCCGGACGTAATGCTCCGCTTTGGTTTCAGAAAAAACTAGTAATGCCCAATGTGGTTTTTAAGGGCGAAGTAGCCGATGCCTATGATTTTATGAATTCGAAGGCAATTATGGTTGTGCCGCTTCATTCGGGGAGTGGAATGCGAATTAAAATTATTGAAGGCATGGCCCTCGGAAAACCCATTGTTAGTACCGCTATTGGTACCGAAGGGATTTCAACGATCTCGGGAAAAAACATTATTATTGCCGATAGTGCTGAAGCTTTTGTAAATGCAATTTCAGAATTGATCGAAAATCGCGAATACGCTGATGCAATTGGTCGAAATGCCATTGAATACATTCACGAAAAGTTCGACAACCTTACTTCGGCCGGTTCATTAATTGAGTTCTATAAAAACCATATATAATGATCGTTCTGTTCTGGATATTGCTGTTCATACTTTTTTACACCTATTTGGGGTATGCATTGCTGCTCTGGGCCATATTGAAATTGAAAAAATGGTTTTATCCCCGTCGTTTTTTTCAGCCCGATTTGTCTTATGAACCAGACGTTTGTCTGTTTGTGACCGCTTTTAATGAAAAAGATTATGTTCTGCAAAAAGTTGAAAATTCGTTCTCATTAGATTATCCGAAGGAAAAAATACAATACTTATGGATTACCGACGGCTCCAACGACGGAACACCTGAAGTGTTGAAAACTTATCCAAATATTGAGGTTCATCATCTGCCCGAACGGCGCGGAAAAATGCACGCTATGAACCGTGGAGTGAAATTCGTGACAGCCCCGATCATCATTTTTTCCGATACCAACACCATTTTGTGCAAACAATCCATTCGCGAAATTGTGGCGAAATTCAGCAACCCAAAAACCGGCTGCGTTGCCGGCGAAAAGCGTATTGTTGAAAAAGACAAGGACGCAGCAGCCGGTGCAGGCGAAGGCTTATACTGGAAACTTGAATCGCGTATTAAAAATATGGATGCCGAATTGAACAGCGCGGTGGGCGCGGTGGGCGAATTGTTTGCCATTCGTACCGAACTTTTTGAAGAAGTGGAAACGGATACTTTGCTCGATGATTTTATAATTTCACTGCGCATTGCCAAAAGAGGCTATCATATTGCGTACACGCCAAATGCCTACGCTGAAGAAACTGCATCACTAAACGTGAAAGAAGAACTGAAAAGAAAAATACGGATTGCTGCTGGTGGCGTTCAAACCATTTTCAGATTGAAAGGCCTTTTGAATCCTTTCCGTTATGGAGTGTTAACCTGGCAATATATTTCGCACAAAGTGTTGCGATGGACACTGGCACCAATTTCCCTATTCGTTTTTTTTGCTGTGAATTGGTTGATTGTTTGGTCACAAAACAGTTGGACACAGCCAAATTTTTATACCTGGTTTTTCTACCTTCAGTTGCTTTGTTATTTGCTGGCGGCTGTTGGTTGGTATTTTGAGAACAAAAAGCTGCACTTCAAAGTGCTGTTTGTACCCTATTATTTTGTTGCCATAAATTATGCTTCCATCCGCGGTATGTTCCGTTATTTTAAAGGAAAGCAATCCGTAAACTGGGAAAAATCGAAGAGGGCGTAGAGAAAGGCAAAGAGAAAGGCAGAGACCAGAGAGTAATGAGTTTGGAGAAATAAACGGAGCGTCGGCAATCCTTGTGAGGGTTCGGTGTTCCCACTTCCCTGCCTACCGGCAGGCAGGCGTCTTCCGACTTCCGTCTTCTGACTTCCAACTTCCATCTTCCTTCTTCCTATTCCAACTTTTATTGTAATTTTGCATTTGATTAAAAACACAAAGAATGAGTCATATAAAATTAGATACAATTCCCGACGCAATAGAAGCAATACGAAATGGTGAACTGGTTATTGTTGTTGACGATGAAGACCGCGAAAATGAAGGTGATTTTATAGTCGCTTCAGAAAAAATAACACCTGAAATCATCAACTTTATGGCGCTTCATGGCCGTGGATTGATTTGTATAGCTTTGACGGAACAGCGCTGCGAAGAATTGGATCTCGACTTGATGGTGGGAAAAAACACCTCCTCGCACGAAACTCAATTCACGGTTTCGGTGGATGCAATACATAAGGAAGTGACTACCGGAATTTCTGCACAAGACCGCGCCATTACCATTCAAATGCTGGTGGACCAAAACACCAAACCGTATAATTTAGGCCGTCCAGGGCATATTTTTCCCTTAAAGGCAAAGGAACGCGGAGTTCTGCGCCGTAGCGGACATACCGAGGCAGCCGTTGATTTGGCTCGACTTGCCGGTTTATTCCCGTCTGGTGTGTTGGTGGAGATTATGAACGACGACGGAACCATGGCACGTTTGCCCCAATTGGCAAAGCTGGCCAAAAAGTTCAACCTCAAACTGGTAAGTATCAAAGATTTGATTTCGCACCTCTATCAGGGTGAAACTTTAATAGAGCGGGGCGAAGAGGTTTGGTTACCCACTAATTTTGGAGAATTCAAGATTGTTCCCTTCCGCCAAAAATCAAACGGCGCTGAACACATTGCGCTGATAAAAGGAACCTGGGAACCCGGTGAACCCATTCTTACCCGTGTTCATTCATCGTGTATGACGGGCGATATTTTTGGTTCGTTGCGATGCGAATGTGGCGACCAGCTTCACAAAGCCATGGAAATGATCGAAAAAGAAGGAAAAGGAGTTATTGTTTACATGATGCAAGAGGGTAGAGGCATCGGTTTGTTGAACAAAATTGCTGCCTACAAGCTTCAGGACCAGGGGCTTGATACCATTGAGGCAAATATTCATCTTGGCTTTAAAGCCGACGAACGCGACTATGGCGTGGGTGCACAAATACTACGTGATTTAGGTGTCACAAAAATGAAGCTACTTACCAATAACCCGGTAAAAAGGGTAGGGCTGGAAGGCTTTGGCCTGGAAGTAGTTGAAATTCTTCCTGTAGAAATAGAACCGAACAAGCACAATAAAAAGTACCTGAAAACAAAACGGGACCGGATGGGCCACCACCTCACCAATTTTAATTACGATAAGTAACCAGTACTCAGTATCAAGTATCAAGTAGCAAGAGAAGAAGTATCAAGTAATAAGTATGAAGTAGCAAGTATCAGGCAGTCAGTATCAATTAAGCCGTAATCGTTAACCCGTTCAAACGAGCAACAAGTAACGCGCAACAAGCAACCAATAATCATTTCTCCATCATTCCTCCCGCAAAATCCATAACGCACATGGTGTTGTAAACTGGGTGAGACCCACAGGCCACGCCTGCGAATTTTAAATCAGGATTCAGCAATGTAGTCCGGTGTCCGCGGCTTTTCACACCGTCGTCGATTAATAAAAATATTACCACTTGTCGTGCCGAAGTATTTCCGTAGGCAATATTTTCGGCTATTCGTTTTTGCCACTGCCCGTGCCGCTCTATTCTGGTGCGTAAATTAGAATTGTCGCTGCCAGAGTGTCCGGTTTTACCCGATTTAGATTGATCCTTTTGATGATCCCTCGCCGCTTTATGCAGTACAGGATTTGGAAACATAAGGGATTTTGATGTTTCTTTTCTCAAAACCTGCACACACTCGTGCAGTGCCCCAACACCTTCAAAGGTTCGAATGGCCAGACGATCGCCCGGATAATGCAAAAGTCTGTTATTATAATTTTTAGCTAAGGGTACAATGTAATCCTGCGCATATTTTGCAGGATTGGACCGGAAGAGATTAATTTCAAAAATAATTTCTTTTTCGAGCGGGGAAAGGTAATTCGCATTTTTGGCTGTATTTAATTCGCCCGGTATTTCAGGCACATTGCTAAAAGCCGATATTGCGGAAAGAATAAAATAGAATACGCTCAAAAATCTCATTTGTTTTCTTTTCAATTAAATGAAACATTCCGTTTTTAGCTTTTTGGAACGTTTCAAAATTTATTGTCGAAAACATAACGCAATCGTGATGGATTTATTGGCTTAGCTTGAAGCTTCATACTAATTTTCTGGTTGGAAATCGAAGTTCTGATGCTGCTATTTATTTTGTTCTATGTTTTGTTAAATAATCCTTAACTCCTGTAATGGTTTGATATATAGACTTTTTACGAAGATATAAGTCTTAATGTATGCAAAACAGAATCACAAGCATCCAATTAGTTCATAAACTTGTGAACTAAAAAAACCTTTGTACCTTTGTCGCGGAAATGTAAACAAAGAAACATGGATTCAACGGAAAAAATTAAAAAACAAAAAGAACTTGTTGAAGAGCTTGGCCGCTATTTCGATAAGGAAGGTTTGCAGCCAATAGTTGGTCGCATTTTGGGCCTGCTCATGGTTATGGACAAAGAGCAATACACCTTCGAAGAAATTGTAGAAGAACTGAGCATTAGCAAAAGTTCGGCAAGCAATGCGCTCAAAAACCTCGATATTAGAGGAGACATTGAATATTTGACCTTGCCGGGTGATCGCAAAAGGTACTTCCGGTTCCGGAGGCGTAATTTATTATCAATAATTGAGACTTTTCAGCAGAAAACAGCTGAATTTAAGGGTATTGCAGACCATATCTTAAAATTGAAGGGCGACAAGAATTCTGCCAATAGCCTCTATCTTAAACAGTGGGTAGAAATGATAGAGTTTTTTTCCAGTAAGATTAATGAAAACAAATCGGAATTCTTAAAAATGATCGCGTTGAGCGAAGAAGAAAATAATAAAGAGTAAATATAAACTTATGAACTACAAATTAATAATTGCTGCGATGCTTCTGATAACGGGGCTAACACTTTCTGCACAGGAATCACAGGTTTCCCTGAGTTTGCAGCAAGCACAGGAATATGCCGTGCAGCATAACAAGACTTTGCAAAATGCAAAAAGCGATGTGCTCATTGCCGACGAACAAATCAGGAATGCCCGTAGTACCGGTTTGCCGCAAGCAAACGGCTCAGTGGATTATATGACTAATTTTAATTATGCCTTTTCATTTGGAATGGGTGGTGGAGACGCTACACCTCCGAATATCGACTATTCTAAATTGGATGAGGGCGATTATGAAATATTGAAATTCCTGAATGAATCAATGGGCGGTGGCGAAGCATCAAAAATTGTGATGCAGGACCAACTGAATGCTAATATCCAGATTTCACAGCTAATTTTCAGCGGACAATATTGGATTGGTCTTGAAACCGCGAAGATAGGACGACAGATGGCCGAGAAAAACATCAAGCTTACCGAATTGGACGTACGCGAAAATGTAATTAACTCGTACTACCTGATTCTGGTGACCGAAAACCTGCTAAAGATTATGCAGGAAAATGAAACCAATTTAAAAGAAGTTCAAAAACATACCGAGAACATGTATAAAGTTGGTTTGGCCGAAAAAACCGATGTGGATCAAATCGGAATTAGCCTCTCGCAACTCATCAACTCAAAAAAATCGATGGAGCGGAACTTACAGCTAAATTACACCATGTTGAAGTTTTGGCTGGGTATTGAGCCAAGCTCGGAAGTCAACCTGATCGAAACGCTGGATGAGCTTCTAAATCAGGTGGAGCTCAAAAGTTTGATGGCTGCAGAGCTTGATTTGACCAACAATCCTACCTATCAAATCATGCTTTCGCAGGAAGATATGGGCGAAAAAAACATCGACATGACCAAATGGGCTTATGCACCAACAGTTAGCGGATTTTACAGCTATACCGAGAAAATTCTAAAAACGGCTTTCGATTTAAGTCCTAAAAACATGGCGGGCGTAAACATGAGCATTCCCATTTTTGGTGGCGGATCGAAAAAAGCACAAGTGAGCCAGGCAAAAATAGAACTGGACAAAATTCAGCGCAGCAAAACCTTGCTAGAAGAACAACTCACGCTGCAAGAACGACAATTGACTTTCGAAAAGAGCAACGCTTTTGAAAACTACATTACTCAAAAAGAAAATGTTGTTGTAGCCGGAAGGGTTTACGAAAGCATTAACAATAAATACAAACAAGGTCAACTATCTAGTCTTGACTTAACACAGGCCAACTCGAATTATCTTCAGGCCGAAAACAACTACACCACATCTGTACTCCAGCTCTTGCAGTCAGTGCTGCAACTGGATAAACTTTACAATAATTTTTAAATAACAACACAGAAAAGAAATGAACACAAAATTATCACACGCAATATTTATTGTGGCACTGGCACTGGCTTTTGCTTCTTGCAACAAAGGTAAAAGCCCCAAATCAGACAGGCAATCAAGCCCGGAAGCCGAGAGAGTTTATCCTGTGGTTGTGCAGAAAATAGGAAAAGAAGAGATAGTGCGCACACTCGATTATACGGCCAATCTAATCCCTTTCACCGAAATTCATTTGGCACCATCATCCCCCGGACGAATCTCTAAAATCAACGTTCAGGTGGGCAGCAGAATTTCCAAAGGCCAGGTTTTGGTTGAAATGGATAAAACACAGCTTCTACAAGCGAAAACGCAATTGGAAAATGCACGTTACAATTTCATGCAGATCGACACGCTTTACCGTTTGGGTAGTATCGCCGAGCAGCAATACGAAAATGTGAAAACGCAATATGAACTGGCAAAATCGAATGTGAAGTTTTTAAATGAAAACACTACGCTTGAATCGCCTATTAATGGAATTGTCACGGACAAATATTTCGAGAACGGTGAAATATATTCCGGTGCACCAAACACGCCAGCCGGTAAAGCTGCCGTACTTTCGCTTATGCAAATTAACCCGCTTAAAGCTGTGGTGAATATTTCGCAAACCCATTT
>CAJDXF010000092.1_pt1 | contig 9803 bp, 11 predicted proteins | sample 7391791 | NCBI WGS metagenome assembly CAJDXF01 (sample SAMEA7055712, study PRJEB34461) | soil metagenome | biome: terrestrial ecosystem; feature: Peninsula; material: soil | place: Antarctica | collected 2016 | reverse complement strand
AGCATTACAGCATTGAAATATTTCGACCAGTCAAATTCCATTATCGTTTTTATACCTGTTTCTTATGAAATGAAAATTAATCTTTAAAGGGTGTCTTCCTGAGGTGTTTCTCGGTTTAGCTAATATTTCCTGCTTTTCACCGTTGAATTCCTTTGCAAACAGGTAATCTGCCGAGCTAATCACCTCGACCCCTTTGTATTCAATTTGTACCAAACTGCAAACAACCCGGTTGCCGTTTTTGTAGAGCGTTATGTTTTCATCACGCAAAATCAAGCGTTCAACATCTAAAATTTGTCCTGTGCTATTTTTAACCGAAATGGGGCAAATTGCTTCAAAATACTCCGTTTCAATGCTATTGAAATCCAATGAATATTCGCTGCCGATAGAAAATGCCGGCTCCCCGCCGTCGGGCTCCCCAAACCAGGTATCCGAAAGCCGTTTGTATTCGATTTCTGTCAACAAGTTCTCAGGCGCAACTTTCGAGAAATAAACCTGAAAGACAAGCGGTATTTTAACAAAGAACATTAGTTTTTGATTTGGCAATACATTGAGCTTCACTCCTTTAAACACCAATGGCTTGGGCGGCAATGCAGGTGCTACAATCAGCGAATTTGATTTGCCTGTCTGGAAGTAATCCATGCCCGACAAATCCACAGGCTTTTTTGTGCCCGATTCGGGCTTGCCTGACAATGTTTCCAGATACCAGCCCTCTTTCGTTCGGTTTGCGGAAAGAGCCATACGCCCCAATTCGATGCGTTCGGTACTTCCGGGTAAAATTTTGTACTTTTTAAATGTATCGTTTATGTTCATGGTGTAATATTCGCAGGCTAAATTAAGAAAGATTCGGAGTTTATTAACAGAAAAACGAAAACGCAGTATTCAAAATTAAAGAACCGTTCTGGAAGGAAATTGATCACTAGTCATTAAACATGTGTCACTGGTCACTGGTTATTGGTCATTAGTCATTTTAGGGATTCCATTCTATCCCAACTGTGGAGATAAGGATTTCATCCCGTCTCCCGTCTTCGGTCTTCGGTCTTCGGTCTTCGGTCTTCGGTCTTTCAACTTCTAACTTCTTTCTACATCCCCACATCAATGTTCATGGCTTTGGTGATTTTGCCGATGTTTGCCGGATCGATAATCCCGCTGATGCTGATTAACGAATTACTATTTCCGCCCACTACCAAAAGTAAATCTGATATTTTACCGTTACCTGCATCTCTGGCGAGAAAGCGAACTACTTCATCTTTTTCCGTAACTTCCATCAACACTTCAAAATTATTAGCCTTAAAAAAACCGTCCTTTTCCAGTTCTTCATAGAAATTAAGCGTTTTATTCAGCTCCTTATCGTCAACAGACAAAATCCGGATACCTTTTAAACCCGAAAGCATTTCGGTGGTGGCATCCTCACCCGTGTCCAACTGACTAGCAAATGCCAGCAATTTACCCGAAATGTTCACCGTAGTAAATCCCTTTTGGTTGGCATATTTATCGAATAACCTGTCAACCGGTGTTTTCTGTGCAAGTACCGCCAGCGGCAGCATCATTGCAAGTATCAAAATTAATTTTTTCATTGCTTATATAATCATTTAAAATATCTAACACTCATCTCTCCCTATTCATCGTTGCAGGAGACAAGGCGTGCCTTGTCTCTACTGCGACTAATTGCTAATTATTACGGCGACTGGTCACTAATCAATTCTTCCATTCCTTTATAAAACTCGTTCACCGGGGCAATACCTGTTTTCATTGTTTCCGATGCCTTTTCAATCTTCCCGAAATTCGATAATTCCGCTAATCCATGGTTGTATTTTGCTCCAACATATTGCAGTGTTTGAGCCGCCACGGTATAGGCCTCATCCGGGTTGTCGTAGGTATCTTCAAACGGTTTTTGTTGTTCCTGGTAAAACAGAAAACCACCCAACACGATAATTACAGCTGCTGCAATTCCGGTTACAATTTTCCACATTTGCCGGTACTTCGTTTTGTCGGCATATTCGTTTTCAAGAATGTAATTCATTACCTCATCTTCAATCCCCAAGCTGGTTTCTACCTCTTCTTTTGAACGGGTGGAAGTGAAGTCGTTTATGGCTTTGCTGAGTTCTGACTTCCCACCAAAAAATTCCGAATAATGCCGCAAATATTCCTCAACATCTCCTCCACCGAAGTAGGACTCCAGCGTGCGATCTTCTTCTAATGAACTTTCGCCGTTAAAATACTTTTGCAGCAATTGTTTTATTTCTGTACTTTCCATCGTCATTCAATTTTAAAAATTCATCCCTCACTTTCTTTCTTGCCCTCGATAGGTTCACCCTGATGGCGTTGGCGGTCAAACCGGTCAATTCGGCAATCTCATTATACTCCAGTTGTTTAATGTCACGCAACTGCATCACCGTTCGTTGCACATCAGGCAGGCGCTCAATCAGCATTTCGATTTGCTTTGCCGATTCGGATATTTCCACCTTCACATGCACATCCACCGTTTTCTGTTGAAGCTGGCGTTTGGTTTCCGCGTCCATCATCACTGTTTTGTTTGCCCTAATCACGTCGATGCATCGGTTTCGCGTCATTCGCATTGCAAACGCCTCAATGTTATCAACCTCATCCAGTGTGTCGCGCTTTTGCCAGAGTTTCAAAAAAACGTCCTGCACCACGTCTTTTGCCCCATGCTCATCTTTTAAAAACAGAGTGGCAAAACGAAGCAACTTTTTGCTTATCGGTAAAACGGTCAATTTAAAATCACGGACAACCATTCGCAGTGGTAATTTTTCAATTCAAAGGTAAGACGACAGATTTACAAATTCATTACATCAATGTGGAATACTATTTTTATTTGGTAAGCAGCCCTTCAATAAAAAATGCCATCCAAATTGGATGGCATTTTTTATTTCACTCCTCCTCTTTACGGGAAATTTTTTCTTCTACATACTTTTAATCTCGTTCACCAATTTTTGGATTGAGCTTTTTGCATCGCCAAATAGCATACGGGTTTTGTCGTTAAAGAACAGGTAGTTTTCAATTCCTGCATATCCTTTACCCATTCCACGTTTCATGATGATGATATTTTTGGCGAGGTGTGCGTCGATAATCGGCATTCCATATATCGGGCTACTCGGGTCGTCGTATGCTGCGGGGTTTACCACGTCGTTCGCCCCGATAACAATAGCCACGTCAACGTTGGGCATATCCGGGTTAATGGTGTCCATTTCTACCAACTGTTCGTAGGGAACATCGGCTTCGGCCAACAAAACGTTCATATGCCCGGGCATACGCCCTGCCACCGGGTGAATGGCATATTTTACTTCGATTCCTTTTCCTTCCAACAATGAATCCAATTCATGTACAATATGCTGAGCCTGAGCCACTGCCAATCCGTAGCCCGGAATAATCACAATTTTATGTGAATAGCTTAACAAAACCGCGGCATCACTCAATTGAATTTCTTTAATTGTGCCTTGTTCGTGCTCAATACCGGCAGCGCCACCGCCGCCAAATGCACCAATAATCACATTGAGCAACGAACGATTCATAGCTTTACACATTAGCATGGTAAGAATCATTCCGGCAGATCCTACAAGGATTCCACCTAAAATCATGGCCTGATTACCATAAATAAATCCGGCCATAGCTGCGGCTACTCCTGTGAGTGCGTTCAACAAGGAAATCACTACTGGCATATCAGCGCCGCCAATGGGCATCACGAACATCACCCCGTAAATCAGCGAAACGATCATTAGAGCGTAAATAGCCCAAACCATTTCTGCCGGCGGATTAGGTGTAACAACCACAAAAACTCCCATTCCAATAGTTACTATCAACAAAAACAGATTGAGGTAGGTCATGAAAGGTTTCATGATGTCGCCCACTTTTCCGTCGAGCTTTCCGTACGCGATCATACTTCCACTAAAAGCAATAGAACCGATAATCAATCCGAGTACAGTAACTAAGATAGAAGCAATGTCGCCGGCAATAGCATTGGGATATTCTAAAAGTGCAACCAACATGGATGCAGCACCGCCAGATGCATTAAACAATGAAACCAATTGTGGCATGGCCGTCATTTTAATTTTACGGGCTATAATCCAGCCAACCACAGAACCCAAGGCAATGAAGATAAGGATTATCAATACGTTTGTGAGCGAAATACTTGTGCCGTCGACGTCTTTATGCAACAGCAAGGTGGTAATCATTGCCAGGCCCATACCGCCAGCCGCCCAGAGGTTTCCGCGACGTGCGGTGGCAGGGTGAGAGAGCAATTTCAACCCATATACAAACAAAAGTGCGGCAATCAGGTAACTTAGTTCAAGCATCGAATCGCCAATGGTAAATCCCATTCCGTTTATTGTTCCTAAAACTTTATCCATAATTGCTTACTTTTTTTTCTTTTTAAACATTTCAAGCATTCTGTCGGTAACGGCAAAACCGCCCACCACGTTCAGTGTTCCAAAAAACAGAGCTAAAATGCCCAACACTAAATTCAGCGAAAACGAAGACAAATTGGCATGACCAACCAAAATTATTCCTCCCACTATAATTACGCCGCTAATTGCGTTTGCGCCCGACATAAGCGGGGTGTGCAACACTGCCGGCACATTAGATATCACTTCAATACCCACGAATATAGAAAGGGCGATAATGAATATCTCTTCTTTGTGTTCAAAGAAAAATGTCAATGCTTGTTCCATATCTTTTTATGCTTTTTCGATTATTGATTTCACTCTTTCGTTGTAAAGCTCACCGTTGTGGGTGATGCAAGTCCCTTTCACAATATCATCTTCGAAATTGAGGTTTAGTTCGCCCTCTTCGCCGATGATGAGCTTCATAAAGTTCAGCACATTTTTGCCGAACATCCGGCTGGCATCAATAGATTTTTGTGCGGGATAATTGGATTGCCCAATAATGGTTACGCCATGATGCACCACGGTTTCATTATCTTTTGTTAGTTCGCAGTTGCCACCGCTTGATGCTGCTAAATCGATGATTACCGAGCCCGGCCTCATGGCCTCTACTGCATGTGCCGGAAGTAAAAGCGGTGCCTTACGTCCTGGAATTTGAGCCGTACAGATTACTACATTGGCTTTTGCGGCGTGATCATTTATAGCTTGCTGTTGTTTCTTTTTGAATTCTTCAGTTTGCTCAACAGCATATCCACCGGCAGCTTTGTCTTCGGTAGCACCTTCCACTTCCACAAATTTTCCGCCGAGGCTCATCACTTCTTCCTTAACGGCTGAGCGAACGTCGAACACCTGCACCTGCGCACCAAGTTTACGTGCGGTGGCAATTGCCTGCAACCCGGCAACACCTGCGCCAAGGATTAACATATTTGCCGGACGAATGGTTCCGGCGGCTGTCATAAACATCGGGAAGAAAGTCGGCAGTTTTGCTGCGGCCTCCAGCACTGCCATGTAGCCTGAAACCGTTGCCATAGACGACAGAATGTCCATTGCCTGGGCACGCGAAGTGCGGGGAATTAAATCGAGACTGAAGGTGGTAAGCCCTTTTCCCAGGAAGATTTTCACCAGTTCGGTTTCCCAAAGCGGGTTAAATGCACTGATCCAAACCTGATTGCCTTTGATTTTCTCTGTATCGCCATCGGCAGGCAGTTGAATTTGCAGCAAAACTTCTGCTTTGCTAAATACCTCCTGGCGGGAAACTATTTTCGCCCCAACTGCTTCATAATCGGCATCAGTCGCAAACGCGGATTCTCCCGCTCCCTTTTCCACCAATACTTCTACCTTAAGGTCGGTAAAAGTTTTTACGGTTTCAGGGAGCAACGCCACACGGGTTTCAGTACCGTGTTCCTTTAATAAACCTAAAATCATAAATTATTGTAATAAAATAAAATTACCGTTAACGTTAACGGAATTTAATTTTCTTCATAATTAGGATTCAATGTCGTTTAGTTAACCCTGTTAAGTATAATAATGTTGACAATTTACAAGTAGCAATGAGTTATAAGCGTGCAAGGCTTTCCGATTAATTGGAACTGGTAATAACAAACGTCAACGAAATGTAAACAACAAACTTCATTAACTTTACGACATTGGTTTAAGATTCAGTTTTATTTTATTACTGTTTTTTCTTCATCCATTGCAATTATTCTGAACGGCATGGCGTAATTTAAAGGCGTGTTTTCGTGTTTAAAAAACATTGAAAACTGACGGGTGAGTTCATTGCCAAAATAGAAAATCATGGAAGCATAATAAATCCAGAGCAATATTCCGATAAATGAGCTTGCCGCTCCGTAAACTGCACCCAAATTACTAGTCCCCACAACGATACCAATAACTATCTTCCCTAAGACGAATAAAACAGCTGTGAAAATTCCGCCAAACCAACTGGCATTCCAGCGCACTTTTACATCGGGTAAAAAATGGTAAATCACGGTAAATACCGCACTAATGATAGCCAGTGATAGCACCAGGTTGGTAATTTGGGCCACAAACAAAAAGCTTTCGCCAAAATATGTATCCAGAAAATCTTTTAGATATCCGATTATGGCATCCACGAGTAAGGATACGAGCAGGATGAAACCCAAAGTAAGAATTACACCGAATGAGAGCAGACGGTCGCGAACGAGCTTCAGTATACTCAGCTTAAGACCTGATTTTACTTTCACCCTCCACATGTAGTTGATTGTCCCTTGCATGATGCCAAACAAGGTAGTAGCTGAAATTAGAAAAACCCCGATTCCAATAATGGTGCCCATAGTACTATTTTCAGCAATCTGATAATTGTCGATAGCACTTTGAAGCATTTGAGAACTTTCCTGCCCGATTAACACATTTAGCTCATCGAACATTTTAACGCGAATCGTAGAATTTCCGGCAAAATATCCAAATATTGAAATAATAATTATAAGGATAGGTGCAATGGAAAAGATGGCAAAATAGGCTGTTGTACTGGCCAATTCCACAGGCTTATCTGCGATAAAAGCTTTAACACTGTTCACCAGGATTTGAAAGTGATTTTTTAGTATTTTTAATCCTATTTTCTTTTCCATAATTTTTTAAGTTTATTCCACCAGGTAATTTTCATTTTTTGTTTTTCCATTCCACGGTCACTTATCAAATAGGCAAAAGGTTTCAAATCGTCCACGTTCCGCATAATAATTTTCAGGATAGCCAGAAAAGGGATTACAATCAGCATCCCTGCAATGCCCCAAACGAGGTTTGCAAATAATACTCCCACAATAATGGCGAAAGGATTAATTTTTATATTGTTACCCACAATATTCGGGGTAATCAGATTATTCTCAAGGAATTGAATAACGGCAAATACCAAAAACACATGAAAAGCCATACTTGCTGAGTCGGGCACCGTAATCAGCACATACAATATGGTGATGATATTTCCCATAAGCATTCCCAAATAAGGAATCAGGTTGAGAAAAGCTGCCAAAATTCCAAATACAATACCATTTGGCACGCCAACAATGTATAAGCCTGCTGTATTCAGAACAGACAAAACCAAAATAACCAAAAGTTGCCCGGTAAGGTATTTAGTGGCTACATCGGCAATCTCTTTCAGCACCTTAACAGCAGTCGGCTTACTTTTTCTTCCCACCAATTTAAAAATGAAATAGGCGGTTTTAGTGCGGTAGAACAGAAAAAAGAAAATCAACACCGGCAGAATTCCTATCTGAAATAGTGTGGTGGTGGTCTTTGAGAAGATGTTGCCCACTTTTTCCTGCCATGACGTACCAAGATTACTTATGGCCTTTTCCATATAAGTACTAATGGTAGTGCTATTTATGCCGGTGATATCTTCCATTGAATGCATTAGCGAGTCAGAACGATACAAACAACACTGCTCCTCCAAACAACAAAAAAGTTAAAAGCAACACAATTAATATGGAAACTGCCCTGTTAACTCCTTTTCGTTCTATTTTCCATACCAGCGGATAAAGCATGTATGTTAAAAACACGCTTATAGCCATAGGAATTAGTACTACTTTAGCCAAAATGAGCAGCGTAATAATCAAGGCGAGAATAAAGAGTGATAAAGCGATTTTCTCCAGCGGATTTATTTTCATAAAATAAAAATTACAGTTTGTCAACAATTAGAAAGAAGTGTGCCACGTGTGAAATCCGAAAACTTAGCCTGTTTCCGTGCGATACAAATACAAAGACGTGTCCGGTTTGTTTCCTTTTTTGCGGAATGTGTGGAAATATATTCCCGCAAACAAACGTTTTGATCTACTGTTTATAACATATCTGCGGTGGTATGGTTTTAGCGTTACAAAATTAAAAGCGTTTAAAAAGAATTAACGAACGGGTGTATGATAAGGTCCTTTTCCGGCATTTTATTTTTGTTATCACTAATTATGGTCACTTCGTTTCCTGCATCTGGTCAGGAAAATTACGAGGTTCGGAGCGTTGTGTTCAAAGGAAACAAAAGTTTAAAAGAAGATTTCCTGCTTGACCGAATGGCACTAAAAAAAGTGTCGTTCCTCGAAAAAAAACTCACAAAAAAGGAACCTTCACTCTATAACCGGGAATTAGTAAATTTAGACCTCACAAGACTGATAAGCATCTATCAGACTGAAGGATTTCTGGATGTGAAAGCCAAAATTCAACCGCTTATAATTAACGACAAGAAGCAAACGGTAAAAATTATTTTTGATGTTGACGAAGGTGATCCAATTGTGGTGGACAGTCTGGAGGTGAAATTGGTTATGGACACAACCAGCATCAACCTCGATTCTTTGGTGAAAAAGGTAAGCCGGAAACTTCTGTTAAAGAACAAAAAACGTTTCCGCGATGAAGATTTGAATGCCGACGTCACTTTTCTGGAAGATGCTTTCCGCAACATGGGCTATGCTTATGTAAAAATAAATTACGACTTGCACATCAATCTTGAAAAATCCACGACCCACATTCACTACTCGGTGGATACAGGCCCAATTAGCCATGTTGGTGAAACTAAAATCGATGGGAATGAAAATGTATCTGAAAAATTCATTAAAAAACAGATTCTGTATAAAGAAGGAGAAGTATATGACAAATCGAAACTTTCAAAAACCCGTCAAAATCTTTATGAATTGCAACTCTTCCGGGTAGTTTCAGTTTTACCCGAAACCGATGTGGCCACCCGAAAAAGTCCTATTCCCGTAAAAATTCATCTCGAGGAAGCACCACGCCTGACCACTCGTTTTGGAGCAGGTTATGGAACTGAAGATAAATTCCGGACTTTTGTTGACCTGAATTACCGTGGCTTTTTGGGTGGTGCCAGAAGGATTCATCTCTATCTCAAACATTCCGGGCTCGAACCCTATTCGGCAAGTTTACGCTGGATCCAACCACAATTTCTAAGCAAAAACAGCTCTATCATTCTGAATCCCTTTATTATGCGGAACTCCGAACCGGGATACGACACAAAAACTTATGGGCTTAATGTTCCGGTTATGTATAAATTTAATCCGCGATTAACCTAATGTTCCGGTTATGTATAAATTTAATCCGCGATTAACCAGCACCCTGACCTACTATTATGAGAAAGTGCAGCAATTTGTGGAAGCAGGTGATACGGTAATAGTGGATATGGAAGTTAGTAAGTTTTTGTACAACAAATCGGGGGTACTTTTCACTACTATATTCAACAACTCCAAACCCCAATTTTCGCCCACCAAAGGGGTAAATATAACCTTTGGATATAAATATAACGGTTACTTATTTGGGGGCGACTTTAGCTATAACCGCATGTGGGCCGATTTTCGAGTCTATCACGAAATAGGAGATGTTGTGCTGGCGTTCCGTGCAATGGCAGGTGGTATTAATTCGGGCAATACCAACGGTTTTATC
>CAJDXF010000035.1_pt1 | contig 9833 bp, 8 predicted proteins | sample 7391791 | NCBI WGS metagenome assembly CAJDXF01 (sample SAMEA7055712, study PRJEB34461) | soil metagenome | biome: terrestrial ecosystem; feature: Peninsula; material: soil | place: Antarctica | collected 2016 | reverse complement strand
GAAATGATTGATACGTGTTCTTCAACCCTATTTTCAAATTTCCGATAAAAAACTAACTTTGCCCGAGAGTCATAAATATTCAAATCTGCGTTCTGATAACAGCTTTGAAAAATTATGAGATAAAATACCACTTATGAATACAACTAACAACTACAACTCCAATTGGCGCAAAGTAGCCTCAACCATATATAAAAAACCTATCGACTCAAAAATATATGGCATGGTTGAATTGGATGTGACCGACTTAGAAAAATACATTACTGAAAAGCGCAAAGAAGGAGTGAAAACTACTCTCACCTATATTCTCACCTTGATTATTGGCCGTGCTATCCGTGAGGATGTTCCGGAACTAAATACCTATGTAAGACGGGGAAAAATTGTGCAGCGCGATCAAATTGATGCCATGGTGAGTGTGCTTTTGCCCGGTGGGCAAATGGGATCGGTGAAGGTACTAAATGCCGACCAACTGACTGTCGCAGAACTTTCGGACGGCATGGCTGAAAAAATCAGCAACTCTCGCAAAGGAAACGAAAACAATACCATGCAATCGAAAAGTTTTTTGGCGAGTATCCCCTGGCCCTTTCGTAACTGGTTTTTTAAATTGTACCGAACCGTCACCATTCATTGGGGAATTTCACTACCTGGCCTGGGACTGGATTCCAATAGTTTTGGCTCCTATGTGGTTTCCAATATTGGTAGTGTGGGTTTGGACACGGGTTATGGCTCGCTCCTTCCGTCATCGAATGTTTCGGTAGTTTGGATTTTAGGGAGTATCGTTAAAAAACCGGTCGTGGTAAACGACGAAATTGTTCCCCGCCGGATCATGGCGCTTTCGGCAACCCTCGATCACCGTGTTGTTGATGGTTCACACGGCGGACGAATGTTCCGAAAAATTAAATTCTATATTAAACATCCTGAACTATTGGAAATCCCTCCGGATAAGCTAAAAGCAGCTTTCTAACTTATCGTTAAATTCATTTTCTGTCTTTAAAATGAATTATGACAGAATCAACCTAACCGAATATTTCTTATTCTTTATTGAAAATTATTTTTGCTTATTGCATTCCTGAACCCAAACGCCTCATTTTTACTTCACCTGTTTAAATCTGCTTTCAAAAAATATTTTCCGTGTACGAACACGAAAAGTATAAAAATTTTGTATTTTTGTATTTCGTCGCTCCTTCTTAATATATAAATCGTTAATAAATAAAGAGTTATAGAAACAAATAAACAAATACGAATTAAAGACATTGCCGAACGGGCAAAGGTTTCCATAGGTACTGTCGATCGGGTTTTGCACGAGCGTGGCGAAGTTGCTGAATCGACCAAAAAGAAGATCCTCAAAATCATTGGGGAAATGGACTATCAGCCAAATATTTTAGCCAGTACACTGGCTTCAAAAAAATCGGTTCGATTTACAACCTTGTTTCCGCAACCGCCTTCATCGGACGGGTACTGGAATAAACCCTTTCTAGGAGTTAAAAAACGCATCGCTGAACTTCGGCAATACAGTGTTCAAATTCAACCCTTCACATTCACACAGACTAACTCTAAAAGTTTCGTGGAAGAAACTGAGAAGATACTTGCTTTGAAACCGGATGGAGTGATCTTCGCACCTTTCTACAAAAAGGAATCGATGAAATTTATTGATGATCTTAAAACGGAAAATATCCCTTTTGTTTTTATCGATTCGGAAATAAAAGATGCCGGACAATTGGGGTACATCGGCCAAAATTCCTATCAAAGTGGCTTGGTTTCGGGTAAATTGTTGGATTTGATGTTACCCGATGGGAACATTCTAATTGTTCATTTTGCCAAAGAAATGGACAATCAAAACCACCTGGTTCAGCGCGAAAGAGGCTTTTACGAATGGTTTTTAAAAAAGAAAGATAACAATCATCAATTGTTTACCACCGAAATTTCGGACACTGAAAATGAAGCCTGGATGGACAAAGTCGCCAGTATTGTTTCATCCAAAAATATAAAAGGGATTTTTGTCACCAACTCAAAAGTATTTTTTATTGGAAGAATGGTGGAAACCAAAGGTTTTACCGGATTAAAAATCATTGGTCACGACCTGCTTAAGGAAAATGAGGCCTACCTGAAAAAGGACATTGTTCATTTTTTGATTTGCCAACGCCCGGAAGAACAAGGTTATAGCGCGGTAAATAAACTGTTCAGGCATGTAGTACAAAAACGCGACATGGAGATGGTTAACTATACTTCCATCGACATTGTGACCAAAGAAAATATTGATTATTATAACGAATTTTAAATCTATAGAATTATGAAACCATTATCATTTAACGACTTACAAGGAAAGGTATGTGTAGTTACCGGCGGAGCCGGTGTTTTAGGCTCTGCCATGATTAGAGCGATCGCATCGGTAGGTGCAAAGATTGCCATTGCCGACCTCAACAAGGAAGTGGCCGACAAAGTGGCTGCGCAAATTTCAGCGGAATCCGGTGCCACGGTTATTGGTGTTGCCGCCAATGTTCTGGACAAAGAATCGCTCGAAGCAGCAAAAACAATCATCAACCGCGAATTGGGCGAAATTGAAATCCTCATAAACGGTGCCGGAGGAAACAGTCCCCAAGCCACAACCAAAGTGGAACAGATGACAGAAGATAACATAGACAATTTAGCGGATACTTTTTATGGCCTTGAAATTGAAGGTTTCGACAAAGTTTTTGCCCTGAATTTTAAAGGTACTTTGCTGCCAACAATGGTTTTTACGAAAGACATGTTAAAAAACCGCAAAGGCGTAGTGCTGAACATTTCTTCTATGAATTCCTATAAACCATTAACAAAAATCCCAGCGTATTCCGCCGCAAAGGCATCGGTTAATAATTTTACCGAATGGCTTGCTGTTCATCTTGCAAAAGTAGGAATCCGTGTAAATGCAATTGCTCCCGGGTTTTTCATTACCAATCAAAATCGCTTTTTGGTAACCGACGAAAAAACAGGAAAATTTTCCCCTCGCGGTCAAAAAATTGTGGATAACACGCCAATGGGGAAATTTGGTGAACCCGAGGATTTGCAGGGCGCAACGCTCTTCCTGATTTCCGATGTATCTAATTTCATCACCGGAATTATTATCCCGGTGGATGGTGGATATAGCGCTTTTGGCGGGGTGTAAGCCTTCAAGCCTCCCCTAACCCTCCGAAGGAGGGGGACGGAACAACAAATTATTGCCGAGATTCATAATTGAAGGTAACGCATTTTGAACTTTAAACTGTGAACTCAAAACTTAAAATTGAAAATTTTTAAACTGATAGATATGAGCTTAGAATTAAAAAAAGATTGCAAATATGCCATGTTGGTACCCACCAGCATGGGAGTTAGAATAACCCCGGTTAACGGGCAACCGGTTCACAGTAGCGATACCTACACGATGTATGCTACCAGCGCAGAAACCAATGTAGCAAGCATTTCATCCTTTTTAGGATTGCCGGTGAAAGTATTGACCACCTTTGTGAAAGATAGTCCCATTGCCACTTTCATTAAAAGTAACCTAAAAAGTCGCTTTATGGATTATGAGGGTCCGGAAGTGGAGCAAGGCGACCCATGGGGTTATCGTCATCAATTCAACATTGCCGACAGCGGATATGGAACACGTGGGCCACGTGTGCAAAACGACCGGGCAGGTGAAGTGGGGCGAACTTTGAACGTGAAAGATTTCGACCTGGAACGTATTTTTGGCGAAGAAGGCGTCCAAATTGTTCACATTTCCGGATTGATTGCTGCCCTTTCGCCGGAAACCAGCCAGTTTTGCCTTGAAATAGCAAAGGCGGCTAAAAAACATGGAACCCGCATTTCATTCGATCTGAACCACAGGGCAACCTTTTGGAAAGGTCGTGAGAAAGAATTACGCGAAAATTTCACTGAAATAGCATCGGTAACCGATGTTTTGATTGGAAACGAGGAAGATTTCCAGCTTTGTTTTGGAATCAAAGGTCCTGCAGCAGGCGGAGAAGATATTACCGCGAAAATTGAAGGCTTTAAGGGCCTGATTACCCGCGTGAAGGAAGCATTCCCAAATGCATCGGTTTTTGCCAATACATTGCGCGAAGTTGTTAGCGTGAATCATCACCTGTGGGGCGCAATTGTGCTCGAAGGAAACAATTGGCACGTTGTGGAACCGCGTGATATAACAGTGCTCGACCGTATTGGCGGGGGCGATGGTTTTGTTGGTGGTTTGTTATATAGCATACTAAAAGGCTGGGAACCTGAAAAATGGCCACGGTTTGCCTGGGCAACCGGCGCAATGGCCACCACTTTCCTCACCGATTATGCCCAACCCACCGACGAAGAAATGGTGTGGAGCATCTGGAATGGAAATGCGAGGGTGAAGAGGTAGAAGCCCCACCTAACCTTCCGCCAGTTGGCGGAGAGGAACGAAGAAAACAAATGATTTCGACTAACCCCGGGCTTATCCCGGAGATTTTAACAATATTGAAAACCGGGCTTTAGCCCTTAATTTCCTCATTATGATATATTACGAAAATGGCTCAACAACATCATCCTTATCTGCGGAAGATTTGAAACAGGGAATGTTTGAGGCCTTAAAGAATATTGGCGAGAAACAGAAAGTACTCGCCGTTCCGCCCGATTTTACACGTTTCCCGTCTCGGGCTGGTGAACTTACCGAGTTTTGCTGGGAATATTTTGGTGATAAGCTCACCGATATTCTACCGGCATTAGGCACACATACACCCATGACCGACAGCCAAATCAGCCACATGTATGGTAAAACACCGCGCAGTTTATTCCGCGACCACGATTGGCGCAACGATGTGCTCACCATGGGAACTGTCCCCGCCGAATTTGTAAAAAAGGTTTCAGACGGTGCTGTGGATTACGACTGGCCTGCCCAAGTAAATAAATTGCTGGTTGAAGGCGGTTTCGACCTCATTCTATCCATCGGGCAGGTTGTTCCACACGAAGTGGTGGGAATGGCCAACTACAACAAAAACATCCTTGTAGGAACAGGCGGTTCCGAAGGAATCAATAAAAGCCATTACATCGGTGCGGCTTACGGCATGGAAAAAATGATGGGACGTGCTGATACTCCGGTGCGCAAAATCTTTAATTATGCCTCCGATAACTTCATCAACCACCTGCCGATTGTTTATGTGCAAACCGTGGTAGGACTGAACAAACAAGGTGAACTGCAAACTTACGGGCTATTTATCGGTGACGATTTCAGCGTATTCGATAAAGCTGCAAAACTTTCTCTACAGGTAAATTTTGAAATGGTGGACAGACCCCTGAAAAAGGTAGTGGTTTGGCTCGATCCTACTGAATTCAAAAGTACCTGGTTAGGTAATAAAAGCATCTACCGCACCCGCATGGCCTTAGCCGACGGAGGTGAACTAATTGTGTTTGCGCCCGCTTTAATCGAGTTTGGCGAAGACAAACAAATCGACAAACTTATCCGCAAATACGGCTATTTCGGAACACCACATACCTTGAAATTGGTGGAAGAAAACGAAGACTTACGAAATAACCTTGGTGCTGCAGCGCATTTAATCCACGGTTCCTCCGAAGGAAGGTTTGGCATCACCTATTGTCCAGGGAAAGGAGTCAACAACCTCACCCAAAAAGAAATAGAAGATGTAGGATTTAAATATGCCGATATTGATGAAATGACCGCAAAGTACAACCCTGCGAAACTAAAAGAAGGCTATAACACCATGTCTGACGGCGAAGAAATCTTCTACGTTTCGAATCCTGCATTGGGATTATGGGCGTTTAAGGATAGGTTTGATTATTAGGAGGAAGGTTGTCGAATTGTCATTGTTTTCGTTGCTATCAGATTCGCCTGAATTGATTAAAGACAACGCGAAGCGGATAACTTGATAACCCAACAGAACAATTAAATAAACAATATGAAAGCTTTTGACACTGTTCGCTGGGGAATCATTGGGGTCGGAAATGTAACTGAAGTAAAGAGCGGACCGGCGCTATACAAAACCGACCATTCGAAGTTGGTGGCTGTGATGCGGCGCAATGCCGAAAAAGCAGCTGATTATGCCCGGCGTCATAAGGTGCCGAAATGGTATTCAAATGTTTCGGAACTCATCAACGATCCGGAAGTAGATGCGGTTTACGTCGCTACCCCACCCGATTCGCACGCCAATTTTGCTATTGAAGCGATGCGGGCGGGTAAGCCCGTTTATGTGGAAAAGCCTATGGCAAAAAATCACATCGAATGCTTGGAAATGCTGAAAGTTTCCGAGGAGACCGGAATGCCAATTTGGGTAGCTTATTATCGGCGGGCGTTACCGGCATTTCTAAAAGTAAAAGAGTTAGTAGAAACGAACGCGATAGGAAAGCCTCTGCTTATTAATATTAAACTCCATAAACCAACGCGCGAAAATGACCTGGAAAAGGAAAATAGAAGCTGGCATGTTTTTCCGGAAATCAGCGGCGGAGGCTATTTTTTCGATTTGGCCTCTCACCAGTTCGACTACCTCGATTTTCTATTTGGCTCGGTAAAGGAAGTGTCGGGAACGGCATCAAATATGGCCGGCCTCTACCCTGCCGAAGATACAGTTGTGGGAGTCTGGAAGCATGAATCGGGGGTTATAGGAGTTGGAAGCTGGTGCTTTGTTACAGATGAATCTTCCGAAAAAGATGAGATTGTGATCACCGGCGAAAAAGGAGAAATTGTTTTACCCTGTTTTACTCATGGCAATGTAATACTGACAACTAGGGAAGGAATTACAGAAATGAAATTCGACAATCCAAAACATATTTCCCAAAATCTGATTGAAACAGTAGTAGACGAATTGCGCGGTAATGGAAAATGTGTCAGCACCGGCATTTCCGCTGCCCGAACAAGTTGGGTGCTGGATGAAATGGTTCGGGGGTATTATTCCGATAAACCACATTAGACACGTTTGGACACAATAGAAAGAAAGAGTATGAAAATCATCATCGACGATAAAATACCGTACATAAAAGGTGCGTTGGAGCCTTTTGCCGAAGTAGTTTATTTACCCGGAAGTAAAACTACCCCTGAAATCGTGAAAGATGCCGATGCAGTGATTACACGCACGCGAACAATGTGCAATCGCAGCCTGCTCGAAGGCTCTTCGGTGAAATTTATTGCCACCGCAACCATAGGCTACGACCACATCGACACCGAATATTGTAAACAAGTTGGCATCCAATGGACCAACGCTCCCGGATGTAATGCCGAAAGCGTGAACCAATACATTACTTCTGCCCTGTTCTCATGGTCGATGCGCAAACGCACCGATTTGGCAGGCAAAACCATTGGGATTGTTGGTGTAGGAGAAGTTGGCTCGCGAGTGGCAAAAACATGTGAGATACTTGGGATGAATGTGTTGCTGAACGACCCGCCACGAGAAAGAAATGAAGGTTCTGAAAAGTTTGTTTCGCTCGAGACTATGCAAAAAGAAGCCGATATTATCACTTTTCATGTTCCTTTAAACATGACTGGTGAGGATTCTACTTTTCATCTGGTCAACAAAAAGTTGCTGCTAAACCTCCCCAAAACCCCATTGCTCATCAATTCGTGCCGGGGTGAAGTTGTTGATTCAGATGCCGTTTGCAGTGCCATAAAATCATCGAACATTTCAGGCTATATTGCCGATTGCTGGGAAAACGAACCCGACATCGATACGGAATTGCTTAAGGCATGTGTTTTTGGCACGCCGCACATCGCAGGATATTCAAAAGACGGTAAAGCCAACGGTACAAAAATGAGCATACAAGCAATCAGCCGTTTTTTCAACCTCGGCATTGCTAATTGGGAACCTATGGAAATTGAATCTCCTCAAAATCCGGAATTCGAAATCGATGGCAATCAACGACGCGAATATTCGATAATGGCCGAAGCAATTTTATCCACTTATGATATTGAAACCGATGACGAGGCACTACGCGAAAACCCAAAACGTTTCGAAAAGCTGAGGGGTGATTATCCGGTTAGAAGGGAATTTGGTTCGCATACAATTATAGCGAAAAATGTTGATCCCAAAACTTTAGAGAAATTACGAAATTTGGGATTTAAAATAAAAGAACAACTAGAGTAGGCACATATAACACAGTTGAATAGATTGTATGAACGACCGTGACTAATGTGGTTCTTAATTAAAAAAATAAATTATAAATTAATAAGCATGAAGAAGTTAGCTGACATTGGATTAATTGGGTTAGCCGTAATGGGCGAAAACCTCGTGTTGAACATGGAAAGTAAAGGCTTTACGGTGGCCGTTTTTAACCGTACCGTTTCCAAAGTTGATGATTTTGTGAATGGCCGCGGAAAAGGGAAAAACTTTATCGGGGCACATTCTATCAAAGAATTATGTGCATCGTTGGAACGCCCGCGAAAAGTGATGATGCTGGTGAAAGCCGGAAAACCTGTCGATGATTTTATCGAACAGATAATGTTGCATTTGGAACCCGGTGACATCATTATCGACGGAGGAAACTCACATTTTCCCGATACTATCCGTCGCGCCGAATATGTTGAAAGCAAAGGTTTTCTTTACATAGGTACCGGTGTTTCGGGCGGTGAAGAAGGCGCTTTGCTAGGACCATCGCTTATGCCCGGCGGTTCTCCTAAAGCATGGCCGGCAGTAAAAGAAATTTTTCAGGCCATTGCCGCAAAAGTTGACGACGGATCACCCTGTTGCGACTGGGTTGGCGAAGGAGGTGCAGGCCACTTTGTTAAAATGGTACACAACGGCATCGAGTATGGTGATATGCAAATTATTACCGAAGCCTATCAGGTTATGAAAGAACTTTTGGGAATGAGCAATGACGAAATGCAAGAAATTTTCAAAAAATGGAACGAAGGCAGTCTGGACAGCTACCTCATTGAAATTACCCGCGATATTCTGGGTTATAAGGACGAAAATGGGGAAGAAACCGTGGATTATATCTTAGACACAGCCGGACAAAAAGGAACAGGAAAATGGACTGGAATTACCGCCCTGGATCTCGGAATACCGTTAACTCTGATTGGCGAAGCTGTATTTGCCCGATGTCTGTCTGCACAAAAAGACCTGCGTGTTAAAGCTTCTAAATACTTAAATGGCCCAAAAGCGGAATTTAAAGGGGATAAAAAACAATTTATTGACGATATTGAAAGTGCTTTGCTGGGAGCAAAAATTATTTCGTATGCACAAGGTTACGATTTGATGATGGAAGCTGCGAAGGAATATAATTGGCATCTCAACTATGGCGGAATCGCCCTTATGTGGCGTGAAGGTTGTATCATCCGCTCGGTATTCTTAGACGACATCAAAAAAGCATTCGATAACAATCCTAAACTGCCTAATTTGTTGCTAGCACCCTTCTTTAAACAAAAAGTAGAAGAAGCACAGGCAGGTTGGCGTCGTGTATGTGCCACTGCATTAGAAAACGGAGTTCCGGTTCCGGCACTCACTTCCGCACTCTGTTATTTCGACGGCTTCCGCAGCGAACGTTTGCCCGCCAATTTACTGCAGGCACAACGCGACTACTTCGGAGCGCATACATACGAACGCACTGACAAGCCGCGTGGTGAGTATTTCCATACCAACTGGACTGGCCGCGGCAGTGACACCGCTTCATCCACGTATAACGTTTAAAAGCTCTCACCTGCTCCCTCTTTCATACATCAATGAGGCAAGGGAAAGGATAAGAGAAACCGCTCTTTCTGAAAAGATTTCAGAGAGAACGGTTTTTTTTTGGATTGAAAAGTGCTCCAAAAACTCTTAATATGACTTCAAATCATGCTATGAGTTGCTCAAAACTGGCGCAAACTTCCACGGACTTAAGAAAGTCCGTGTTTGGCAAATTTACTGCACTTCCAG
>CAJDXF010000095.1_pt1 | contig 9856 bp, 5 predicted proteins | sample 7391791 | NCBI WGS metagenome assembly CAJDXF01 (sample SAMEA7055712, study PRJEB34461) | soil metagenome | biome: terrestrial ecosystem; feature: Peninsula; material: soil | place: Antarctica | collected 2016 | reverse complement strand
TAATCAGCCTCGCCAATATGGCGAACAATCAATCCGAATTTATTTATCCTGAAATCCACGAAGGCGGTTTTTCGTTCCGCGCGAAACAGTTGGGACATCCGCTTTTGCGCTCTGAAAAACGGATTTGCAACGATTTTGAAATCGATGGATGGAACAAAGCCATCATAATTACAGGAGCGAATATGGCCGGTAAAAGCACCTTTTTGCGAACGGTTGGTGTGAACCTGATTTTGGGGCGATTGGGTGCACCCGTTTGTGCCGAACGAATGGTGTTAACCCCTACCGCCATTTATACCAACATGCGCACCACTGATTCACTGCTGAAAGACGAGTCGTATTTTTACGCCGAACTGAAACGCATACAAGGCGTTTTGGAGCGACTGCAAATGGGCGAGAGAATTTTTGTTATCCTCGACGAAATGCTGAAAGGGACTAACTCCATCGATAAGCTGAGCGGTTCAAAGCAGCTCATTCAAAAACTCATTCAGTTTAATTCCGTCTCGTTAATCGCTACCCACGACCTCAAGCTCAGCGAAATGGAAAACGAATACCCGGAACAGATTTTCAATAAATGCTTTGAAATCAGGATTGAAAACCGCTTCTTGTTAATTAAAGGCATAGCCGCGCTTTCGTAAAGGTCTTTTGTTTTGATTATATTTGTGCCAAAATCCAAATAAATGGTTGAAGAATATAATGAAGGGACGATTAGAACGCTGGATTGGCAAGAGCACATCCGCAAACGTCCCGGAATGTACATTGGGAAATTGGGCGATGGCTCAACTGCAGACGATGGTATTTACGTTCTATTGAAAGAAGTGCTCGACAATTCCATCGATGAATTTATGATGGGCTTCGGAAAAAAAATTACGGTCGAAATCGACCAGGAACGCGTAACTGTGCGTGATTTTGGTCGCGGAATCCCGTTGGGTAAACTCCTTGATGTAGCCAGCAAAATGAATACGGGAGCAAAATACGATTCCAAAGTTTTCAAAAAATCGGTAGGATTGAATGGTGTGGGTATCAAAGCCGTTAACGCGCTTTCTTCCGATTTCACTATAAAAGCTGTGCGCGAAGGTGTGGGCAAAGAAATCTACTTCAGCAAAGGAATAATAAAGGGTGAAAAAGAATTGAAAGAATTGGACGAGCCAAACGGCACAATGGTAACTTTTGAGCCGGACCAGATCCTTTTCAGGAAATACCACTACATCAGCGATTACGTGGAAAACATGCTCAAAAACTATACTTTCCTGAATGCCGGTTTGGTAATCGAGTTCAACGGTGAGCGCTTTTACTCTAAAAATGGCTTGCGTGATTTGCTCGAAGAAAACATGGATCACGAACCGATTTACCCGATAATTCATTTGAAAGGTGAAGATATTGAAGTCGCAATTACTCACGGGAATCAATATGGCGAAGACTACTATTCGTTTGTAAACGGGCAGCACACCACACAGGGAGGTACTCATCTGCAGGCTTTTCGCGAAGTGTTGGTTAAAACTATCCGTGATTATTACAAAAAGGATTTCGATCCGTCGGATATTCGGGCATCGATTGTCGCGGCAGTCAGCATCAAAGTGGAAGAACCCATTTTTGAATCACAAACCAAAACCAAACTCGGCTCACGCGATATTGGTCCTGATGGCCCCTCAGTACGGGCACACGTAACTAATTTTCTGCAAAAAGAACTTGACAATTATCTACATAAAAACCATGATACCGCCGAAGCTTTGTTACACAGAATTGTAGATTCCGAACGCGAACGGAAAGCCATTTCCGGCATAAAAAAGTTGGCCAGACAGCGCGCAAAAAAATCCAGCCTACACAATAAAAAACTACGAGATTGCAGGGTTCATTTCAATGATAAACACGAGCGCAACGAGGAATCGAGTGTTTTTATTACCGAGGGGGATTCAGCGAGCGGATCCATTACCAAATCGCGCGATGTAAACACACAAGCCGTTTTCAGTTTGAAGGGAAAGCCTTTGAATACTTATGGACTGACAAAAAAAGTGGTGTATGAAAACGAAGAGTTTAACCTGCTGCAAGCCGCGCTGAACATCGAAGACAGCATGGACGATTTGCGCTACAATAAAGTTATTATTGCAACCGATGCCGACGTTGACGGGATGCACATCCGCTTGTTGCTGATTACTTTTTTTCTGCAGTTTTTTCCCGAATTAATCCGGAAAGGGCATGTTTTCATCCTTCAAACCCCACTTTTCAGGGTGAGGAATAAACAAAAAACCTACTACTGCTACTCTGATGTGGAGCGACAGGAAGCCATTGCGGCGCTAAAAGGGAAACCTGAAATTACGCGATTTAAAGGGCTTGGGGAAATTTCGCCTGATGAGTTCAAACACTTCATCGGAAAAGACATCCGCCTTGACCCGGTGATGATGAAAAAGCACGAATCAGTAGCGCAAATGCTCGAATTTTACATGGGCAAAAACACACCCGACCGACAGGATTTCATCATCGAAAACTTGTATGTGGAGAAGGATGAAGTTGCGTAAGATGTAGCACCATGCTTTGGCGCGATGATTTTAGATTAAAATAGAAGAAGGCTTCAGCCATTAATTGGATTCGTGACGTTTAAAGGCTAAAGCCCTTTATTCTTACAAGAAAATAAACGCCAAGCTAAAGCCTGCCTACCGTCAGGCAGGCATGGCGCAAAACAACCTCGAAAAAACGACAGCGAATAACAGAATGTCAGAAGAATATTTAGATAATGAAAACCCACAGGAAGAGACCCGGGATGAAAGCGTAAAAGACGAAATCATCTATTTGTCGGGCATGTACCGTACCTGGTTTCTTGACTACGCTTCATACGTAATTCTGGAGCGTGCGGTGCCCTATATCAACGACGGACTGAAACCTGTTCAGCGGCGCATTATGCATGCCATGCGCGAAATGGACGACGGACGCTACAACAAAGTAGCCAACATTATCGGTCAAACCATGCAGTACCACCCGCACGGTGATGCATCCATCGGTGATGCTATTGTGCAATTGGGACAAAAAGATTTGCTAATCGACACGCAGGGAAACTGGGGAAATATTTTTACCGGCGACGGCTCAGCAGCACCACGTTACATCGAAGCCCGCCTTTCGAAATTTGCGCTCGAAGTGCTTTTCAACCCCAAAACTACCAACTGGAAACTTTCCTACGACGGTCGAAAACGCGAGCCGGTTACACTGCCCGTGAAATTCCCACTGCTGTTGGCGCAGGGTGTCGAGGGCATTGCCGTTGGACTGGCTTCCAAGCTGTTTCCGCATAATTTTATTGAATTGTTAGACGCTTGCATCGCCTATTTAAATGGCGTCGATTTTGATTTGGTACCTGATTTCCCAACCGGTGGCCTGGCCGATTTCAGCAGGTACAACGACGGTTTGCGCGGCGGAACGGTAAAAGTACGTGCCAAAATTGAAAAGCGCGACAACAAAACGTTGGTGATTACCGAATTGCCCTACGGAAAAACTACTACGACATTAATTGAAACCATTATAAAAGCCACTGATAAAGGCAAAATAAAAGTCAAAAAGATAGACGACAACACCGCAGAAAATGTAGAAGTCCAGGTACATCTTGCATCCGGAGTTTCTTCGGATAAAACTATTGATGCCCTGTATGCTTTCACTGATTGCGAAATTTCATTGTCGCCCAACTCGGTTATCATCGAAAACGACAAGCCCATTTTTATTGGGGTCAAAGAAATTCTACGCCGCTCCGCTGACAGTACTTTGCAGTTACTGAAGCTCGAGCTGGAAATACGGAAATCGGAGCTGGAAGAGTCATGGCATTTTTTATCGCTCGAAAAAATATTCATCGAAAAACGAATTTACAAAGACAAAAAATTCGAGGATTCGGAAAATATGGACCAGGCCATCGAACACATTGACCAGCGTTTAGAACCCTGGAAACCAAAACTCAGAAGGGAAATCACCCGCGACGATATTTTGCGACTGATGGAAATCCGCATGGCACGTATCCTGAAATTCAACAAAGACAAAGCCAACGACCAGCTACAAGCCATTGAAGATGAAATTGCCGATGTGCTGAACAACATAAAAAACATTGTGCCTTTCACCATAAAATGGTTCCAACATTTAAAAATAAAATACGGCACGGGGCAGGAACGTAGAACTGAAATCCGCAGTTTTGAAAATATCGAGGCATCGAAAGTGATCGTTCGGAATGAAAAATTGTATGTTGACCGAAAGGAAGGATTTGTGGGAACCGGGCTTAAAAAAGCTGAATACATTTGCGATTGTTCCGATATCGATGATATTATTGTGTTCCGCCGCGACGGTTCATACTTTATAAGTAAAATCTCCGACAAAGCTTTTATCGACAAAAACCCTTTGCACGTGGCGGTTTTCAAAAGAAACGACAAACGTACCATTTACAATGTGGTGTATAAAGACGGCGAGTCCGGTTTTCACTACATGAAACGCTTCTCGGTTACAGGCGTTACGCGCGACAAAGAATACAACCTCACCAAAGAAACCAAAGGCTCACGGGTAGTATATTTTTCGGCCAATCCAAACGGGGAGGCCGAAGTGTTGAAAATTATATTGAAACCGAAACCGCGCATTAAAAAACTGGTGTTTGAAGTTGATTTGGGCGAGCTGGCTATAAAAGGGCGTCAATCCATGGGCAATATCCTATCCAAATACGAAGTCCACAAAATCAATCTGAAAGAAAAAGGCATTTCGACGCTTGGCGGACGTAAAATCTGGTTCGATGAAGATGTTTTAAGGCTTAATGCCGACAACCGTGGAAAGTATCTCGGCGAATTTTCTGGCGAAGATCAAATTCTGGTGCTATACAAAAATGGCGAATATCAACTCTACAACTACGATTTGAGCAACCATTTTGAAGACGATATTTTGAGCATTGAAAAATACGACTCGGGCAAGGTGATGTCGGTAGTATATTACGATGCCGAACAGGAGTACTACTATGTAAAACGTTTCGAGATTGAAGAAGTAGAAGGGAAATCCTTCCGTTTTATTGGCGAACACCAACGCAATAAGCTGGTAAGTGTAACATGGGTGCGCTACCCGAGGTTGGAGCTGGAGTTTGGCGGGAAAAATTCGGAGCGTGAAAACGAAATCATTGAGCTGGATGAATTTATTGGCGTGAAATCGTGGAAGGCAAAAGGAAAGCGGCTATCGAACTACCATGTTGAGAACATTATAGAGCTTGAGCCTATTGTGAAAGACGAACACGATAAACCGGAACCCGACGAGTTAATCCTAGAAGAGAAGCCGGAGCAAAAGGATTACGACGATATTCCCTTTGAAATAAAACGCCCCAAAAAGGATAACGAAAACCCAAATCAGATGTCGTTGTTCTAGTTTAAACTGTTTTTTTATGAGAATTTATTTAATCGGATACATGGGATGTGGAAAATCCACGCTGGGCCGCAGGCTCTCGAAGTATTTGGGAGTTCAGTTTGTTGATATGGACCACTACATCGAAAAACGAAATTACAAAACCATTCCGCAGATTTTTGAGGAAGAAGGCGAGGCGGAATTCCGCAAAAAGGAACAAAAAGCCTTGCACGAACTGTCGGAATTTAGCGACATTGTAATTGCCACCGGCGGAGGTGCACCTTGTTTTTTCGACAATATCGAAGTGATGAACAACAGCGGTACGACCATATACCTGAACATCGCCCCAGAGATTCTGGCCGATCGCCTGCTGAAATCGAAAACCGAACGCCCGCTGATAAAAGGCAAATCACGCAAAGAGCTGGTCGCCTTTATCGACGAAAACCTTGCAAAGCGTAACGAATTTTACAAACAAGCCAAATTTCAAATCACCAAACCCGATATCGATTTGGATGAATTGAAAAACATGATTGGCTGATTTTAAGAAGAATATTTTTAACCAGTATTGAAAATACTTTAACCTGAAAAAACGAAATTCCTATTTCGAAATATCGGGATAAAATTGAATTTTTAAAGGCTTTTCAAGTCCGTCGTAAAATGGGCGACCCCAAATTAGGCAGCTTTCCACTTTTTCCATATTTTTAGGAAAAACTTGAAATGAACAATTCCGGTATCGAAATATTCAAAACAGACGACGGGCAAACCAAAATTCAGGTGAAGCTGGACAGTGAAACAGTTTGGCTGAATCAAAAACAAATGTCCCAACTTTTTGAAAAAGATGCTGACACGATTGGTCTTCATTTGCAGAACATCTACAAATCAGGCGAATTGTTGGAGATTTCAACTGCCAGGGATTTCTCGGTAGTTCAAAAAGAATTGGAAAGAAAGGCAACTGTTGCAAAATTTGCAACAGTTCAAATCAAAGCATTGGAACTTGCCTTCGATTTTGTGCAACATACGGGGCAAAACATTTTCCTGACCGGGAAAGCGGGAACCGGTAAAACCACCTTTTTAAAAACCCTGAAAGAACGCTCGCCAAAACGCATGATTGTGGTTGCACCAACAGGTGTTGCGGCCATAAACGCAGGCGGCGTAACCATTCATTCCTTTTTTCAGCTTTCGTTTGCGCCGCAAATCGGCATAGAACAAGAGCAAGTGCGGCAGATGCGCTTCAACAAAAATAAGATCAACATTATCCGCAGTCTCGATTTGTTGGTAATCGATGAAATCAGCATGGTGCGTGCCGATATTCTGGACGCTATCGACCGTGTGCTACGCCGCTTTAAAAACGGGCGGAAACCCTTTGGAGGCACTCAGGTTTTAATGATTGGCGACTTGCAGCAGTTAGCCCCTGTAATTAAAAACGAAGAGTGGGGTTTGCTGAAACGCGAATATGAAACCGTGTATTTCTTCAGTAGTAAAGTGCTCCAACAAACTTCGTATGTGAGCATCGAACTCACCCATGTTTTCCGGCAGCAGGACGACCGGTTTATTTCCATTCTCAACAAAGTGCGTGACAATAAACTCGATCAGGAGGCAGTTCTCGCATTGAATCAGCGACACATTCCTGACTTTGAACACACTGACGAGGAAGGTTACATCACGCTCTGCACACATAATATTCAGGCGGAACGAATCAACGATTCAAAATTGAGGTTGCTTTCATCGAGGACTCAAACATTTAGGGCTGAAATTGAAAGAAAATTTCCTGAATACGCTTACCCCACCGAAGCCGAATTAAAATTAAAAGTGGGTGCGCAGGTGATGTTCGTAAAAAATGACCCCGAAGTCGAGAAGCTTTTCTACAACGGAAAAATCGGAAAAATCATCAAAATTACGGATGAATCGGTTGTTGTCCAATGTCCCAACGAACGGGAAGAAATAGAAGTAAAGCCCTTAGTTTGGGAGAATATAAAATACTCTATCAACGAAAAAACGGCAGAGATAAAGGAGGAAATGGAAGGTTCGTTCAAGCAAATTCCATTGAAACTTGCATGGGCCATCACCATTCATAAAAGTCAGGGTTTAACTTTTGAACGGGCGATTATCGATGCCGAAGCCTCGTTTGCACATGGACAGGTTTATGTAGCCTTGAGCCGTTGCAAAACCCTCGAAGGCATGGTATTAAGTACACCCATTTCGAACCGCAGCATTATAAACGACGGGACGGTGAGCGGTTTTATTCAGAAAGTAGAGGAAAACCAGCCCGGCGAAAAAGAGCTTATCGCAGCTAAGTATGCCTACCAAAAAGAACTGATTACTGAGCTTTTCCGGTTTAGCCTTGTTAATTATCTCGTGCGGGCAATGAACAAACTTGCAGAGGAACATCAAGGCAGTTTCCCGGATAATCTATTGAAAATTTTTCGCGAAATGCAGCTTGCATCACAATCGGAACTGCTGGATGTGGCGGATAAGTTTCAAATTCAAATCGAAAATTATTTGGCACATAACCCGGATCTGGAGCAAAACCAAAAATTACAGGAGCGAGTGGTAAAGGCAGCAAGCTATTTTGGAGAGAAGCTTGAATCTATTGTTGTCAAGCGGCTGAACACTGCCGATTTGGACATTGACAACCGCACTGTCAAAAAACAGTTAAAAAACACGGTTGACAACCTGCTAACCGAAGCCGAAACCAAATTGGCCGGATTTGAAGTATGCAAACAAGGTTTTTCGGTGAAGAAATTATTGGATGCCCAGGCAAAAGCACTAATCGAAAACGAGCAACCCGTTTCGAAAAAACAAAAAGCAAAGGAGGTGCAAGATCCCGAACACATTCCACACCCGCAATTGTATTCCCTGTTACGCTCGTGGCGTTACGAAAAATCTACGGAGTTAGATGTTCCGGGTTACATGGTCTTTTCGCAAAAAACATTGATTGAATTGGTAACTTACCTACCCACCGATTTAAAAACACTCCAATTAATTAATGGCTTGGGCGAGCGAAAAATTGAACAATTTGGCACTGATATAGCACAAATGATTCAACATTATTGCGACGAAAACGGCATAGAAAAAGGTAAAATTCCTTTAAAAACGATTTCGAAAAAAGAAAAGAAACCAAAAACCGATACAAAGAAGGTAACTTTTGAACTATTTGAAATGGGCAAAACAGTTGCAGAAATTGCAAGTGAACGCGAATTAACGACGAATACCATTGAAAGCCATTTGGCACATTACGTGAAATTGGGTGAGTTGGATGTAAAGCAGTTTTTGGATGAAACGAAGCTTAAAAAAATAACAGACTATTTCAAAAGTACCGAAAACAAAGGTTTTGGCGAGGCTAAAAATGCTTTGGGAAATGAAATTAGTTATGGTGAGCTGCGAATGGGATTGAGTTATCTGGAAAGTTTGGAGAATAAATAAAAAGTTAAACACATTCCCAAAAAATCAGGAACATGAAACTGCTTGCAACACTTACATTATTTCTTGTATCAATTTTTGCTTTTGGGCAAACTGAAAACTCGAATTCTGTCCGCAAATTTTCTTTTGGAATTAATTTCTCGCCCGATTATGCGTATCGACGTTTATTAGCGAACAACAACGGCGATTGGCTTGTAAAAAGCCGAAATGAAATGGAAACAGCCAGATTTGGATTTACCAGTGGATTTACCGCCAAATACCAGTTTCATTCGCGTTTTGTTCTGGAATCGGGTTTGCAGTTTGCCGACAAAGGGGATAAATACACTATTGATTCGGGCGATTTCGTGATAATTGATACTGGCTTTGAAGCAGATGATCACGCAATTCCGGACAAAGCAAAAATAAAATACCACAACTACTATCTCAGTATTCCAGTAAAAGTGAATTATTATGTTTTGCGTAAAGGAATCAATCTTTTTCTTTCCGCGGGTGCTTCGGCCGATTTTCACCTGACGACACGAGTGAAATCAATTCAGGAGTTTTCAGGGAAAAGAGTAAAGGAAAACAATAAATTAGAAGGAGATTTTAATCCTTTAAACTTGGTTGGTATAGCCGGCTTTGGCATTGAAAAGAACATCGCACAACATCTGCAATTTCGACTCGAACCTGTTTTCCGATATTCACTAACACCTCTTGCTGATGGCCTTTTGAACGAGCATTTATATTCGCTTGGGGTGAACTTTACACTGTTTTACTATTGAGGTTTTTTTCGAACACATAAATCACCGAGCTGCATTTGGCCGGATTGAAAATACTGATAATCCATGAAATTTTACCATAGAACATCCCTTTCAATAGTCCTAACTTCGAATTTTTATATTTTTCACTCAGCATGGAAACATAAAACGAATCGAAAGGCATACTATGAAGTGACTTAAGAGTAAACCCGTGTTTCTCGCCCAACAGCTTCATTTGTTTTGGAGCAAAATGCCAAATATGCCGCGGAACATCGTAGGCCGCCCAATATGACTTGTAATGCTTGGCATCGTAGGAGTCAGAATTGGGAACGGCTATAATCAATTTACCCTTGGTGGCCAGC
>CAJDXF010000141.1_pt1 | contig 9901 bp, 11 predicted proteins | sample 7391791 | NCBI WGS metagenome assembly CAJDXF01 (sample SAMEA7055712, study PRJEB34461) | soil metagenome | biome: terrestrial ecosystem; feature: Peninsula; material: soil | place: Antarctica | collected 2016 | reverse complement strand
AATAAAGATAGCTTGCCTTCACTCCAAACTGGTTTGTTTTCATACAAAAAATAATTCTCTAGATATTGAATTGGTGTTAAATTTGGCATAATCACATTAGCGCCCACCGTAACTGCTTTTTCGCGACCCATTGGGTCAATAGCTTCCAGAGCCGTTGACGCTGCAATGTTGATGTCGGGCATCAGCAAGCGTAAGATGGCAATCATGTTCAAGGTTAAATCGAAGCGTTCCCCTTGGCTCATCAGCAGATTACGATGCAAATAAAGCGGCGTATTTTCATGTTCGATGTACGGACCCATTCCGCACATATCCATGTCGATTTTTTTAAAGAACAACAGGTCGCCAGCCAAATCGTCAAAAGTTTGAAAGGGTAGGCCAACCATAACGCCTGTGCCAACCTGATAGTTACAACCTTTCAATGCTTGCAGGGCTTCCAAACGCTTTTCAAAACTGTGTTTTGGATTATTGGGATGAATTTTTTTGTACAATTCAGGATTTGAAGTTTCGATGCGCAGCAAATAACGGTGCGCTCCGCTTTCGAACCAGCGACAGTACGTTTCACGGGTTTGTTCGCCACAACTCAGGGTAATTCCGAGTTCGCAGTTTGAAAGCTGCTTTATTTTTTTTAGCAGATTGTCCACACGCTTTACAAACTTCGGTGTAGCTATTTCGCCCGACTGCAACACCACGGAAGCAAAACGATTCTCCCAGGCAAAACGGCAGGCGGCAAGAATTTCCTCATCGTTTGCAGAGTATCGAATTACATTGGTGTTGCTCTTACGGATTCCGCAGTACAAACAATCTTTCGAACAAAGATTCGAGAATTCTATTAAACCGCGAAAAAATACATTTCTCCCAACTGAACTTTCTTTTACCTCTCTCGATTTTTTCAAGAGTTGATTTCGTTCGTCTCCTTTTAATTTTAGCAAAAAAACAATTTCTTCTGCCGTGAAATCCTTTTGGTTCAATATTTTTTCCAGTTGGCTCATTGTTCACAAAAATACATGTTCAAATCGAATACGTAATATTTTTTATAGGTTGTAAAACATAATAATTACTGGCATTTCTCATTCTTTTTCAAATTCATTACCGTTAAATTTACAGATTAAATTCTGCGAAAAGGATTCAAGGTGTAGTAAATCAATAAAAACCAACTTGATTCCTAAACCTAGATAAGGTTAGGGAGGCCTTAAATTTTGAACTCAGAATTTTAAAATGAATAAGATGTACAATGTAGCTGCCGGTTTTATCAACGAAAAAAAAGGATGGGAGGTGTTGGAAGCCAATCAAGATCCCGACTTTGCAAGAATTAAAGAAGTACTTGCCAAAGCTGCTTAAATGAAGGGCCTGAACATGGATGATGTAGCAGTACTTGCCAGCATCAGCGACCCCGAAATGTTGTCGGAACTGTTTGCTGCCGCCAATCACGTAAAAGAAACCATTTATGGTAAACGATTGGTTGTTTTTGCACCGATTTACATTTCAAATCTTTGCTCCAATGAGTGCCTGTATTGTGCTTTTCGTGCTACTAACAAGGGTATTGTTCGCTCTGCTCTTACTCAGGATCAAATTGCAAATGAGGTGAAAGCCCTCATCAATCAGGGGCAAAAACGCATTTTATTGGTAGCAGGTGAATCCTATCCTAAATAAGGTCTTTAGTATGTATTGGATTCTATAAAAACCATTTATGGCACAAAAACTGAATTGGTGGGCAAACTGAGCGGCATTTTATTGTTGATTTTTGCCCTTTCTATGACCTTTTCGCTGGGTATTAAAGCTCCTTTCGACTATTCTGTGTTCACAGCCTCCGCAGCGGGTTTTTCTGTAGGTCTGATTAAGGAAAAGTATTTGGAATTGAATAAAGTGCCAGGCAAGCGTAATGGAGGATAATTGTATATTTGGGGTTTTAATACCAAAAATGGACGAAAAAAGCTTCACACCGCAACAAGAAAAAATAAACGCCCTGAAACAGGTTTTGCCTGAAGTATTCACCGAAGGAGAAATAGATTGGGAAAAGCTGAAAATTGCTCTCGGAGCGGATATCAATTTTGCCAACGAACGTTATGTGCTGAATTGGGCAGGCAAAAGTGAGACATTTAAACTCTTGCAGAAACCAGGTAATAAAACCTTAATTCCGCTCAAAGGCGAAAGCATTAATTTCGACGAAACCCAAAATATTTTTATCGAAGGCGAAAACCTCGAAGTGCTGAAGGTGTTGCAAAAAAGCTATTTCGGTAAGGTGAAGACCATTTACATCGATCCTCCTTATAATACCGGAAGCGATGCGTTTGTGTATTCCGACAAATTTTCGGAAACCAAAGCTGAATACCAAAAGCGCGTGGGAGATAAAACCAGGAAAGGACTTTTGACAAAAGAGGGCATCTTCAACAAAAACAGTAAAGAAAACGGGCATTACCACAGCAACTGGCTCAACATGATGATGCCACGTTTGTACCTTGCTAAAAACCTGATACGCTCCGATGGAGCAATTTTTGTTTCTATCGACGACAATGAACTGCCTAACCTCAGGCTTTTGTTGAACGAAGTCTTTGGCGAAGAAAACTTCAGAAATATTTTTGCTGTGCGGCGCTACGATAAAAATCTGAACCGGCAGTTTATCGCCAACGGCCTCAAAACTTTCAATGTCGGCTTTGAATATATTTTGTGCTATTCGAAATCGGAGGAGTTCTGTTTTAATCCGGTGTATAAAGAAAGTTCAAGCGAAAGGCAATCCACCGGCTACTGGAAAGGATTCTGGAACGATGCCGAGCGCCCCACAATGCGCTTCGATATTCTGGGCTTTACGCCTGAATATGGACAATGGAAATGGAAAAAAGAAACTGCACTGGAGGCCGTGCTCAATTATGAAGTATTTCTGAAAGAACATTCCCACGAAAAATCGTTGGAAGAATATTGGGAAGAAACAGGTAAACAATTAAAGTTTATTCGTAGAAACCCCGGCGGTCAAGGTAAAAACAAAGGCGTGGAAAACTGGATTGCGCCTTCGGATGGAAAGTTGCGTAACACGAATTGGACCGATTTGTTTGCCTCGAAACATGAACCTGAAACCAAAGGTTTGTTCGACTTCCCAAAAAACAAAGAAGTGATTGCGATGTTGATCGGCAGCAGTTGCGGACAGGAGGATTTGATACTTGACTTTTTCGCCGGTTCGGGAACAACAGCGCATGCGGTAATGGATTTGAACAAAGCCGACGGTGGCAAACGAAAATACATCTGTGTTCAACTTGCCGAACCGTGCAACGAAAAAAGTGCGGCAAAGCAAGCCGGGTTCGCCACCATTGCCGATCTCTCGAAAGAACGCATCAGGCAGGTAAGCGCGAAAATTCAGCAAGAAATTGAAGCGGAAATCACGAAGATTCAAAATCGAAAACACACAGGTAAGGACAAGACGTTGGATAAAGATTTGGAAAGCCGGATGGAACAACTGCAGGCGCAAGATTTAGGTTTTAAATCGTTTAGACTTTCGGAAAGCAATTTTAAGAAATGGCAGAAACTGGACGAGAAAAAACCGAGTTCGCTGGCCGAACCAGCCGAAAACTTGACCAAACACATAAAAGCATTCGTTGATCCTGTTGAAAAATTTGCTACAACGGAAAGTATAGCTTATGAGCTTTTGCTGAAAAGTGGGAAGGAATTGGGAAGCCTCCCCAACCTCCAGATTCATCGGGATAAACTCTCCGAAGGAGGGGCTAAAAACGAAGCACAGAATTTCGATGGAGGAGACTTTTATGTTATTGATCACGGAGAATTGATATTGCTTTTGGAGAAAGCTACGGAGGAAATAATTGAGAAGGTAATTGCTGCAAAGCCACTGAAAGTTATCGCGCTCGACCGGCTTTTCAGAAATAACGACCAACTGAAAGCCAATGCGGTTTTGCAAATGAAAAATGCAAATATTGAATTTGAAAGTCTGTAATGCACATCGAAATTGAAAAAATAAAGTGCCTTGAGCATTTCAACGACAGCAAACGGAAAAAGGGTTTTCACTGCTGCAAATTTGAGTTTTCGCCCATAAGTAACCGCTATGATCAGTTTATTTTAAACGAACTCATCGCACGGGGAACGGCACTTTCAAAAAAAGTAAACCCCGGCGCAGCTAACGATGCAAACCTAAAAAGACAACACGCACGGATTCTGATCAATTCTATTGCGGGTACAATTGCGGAATACCTTTGGAAAACGTTTATCAACCTAACAAGCATCGAAACGATTATTAGTGAAACTGAAATGCTTGATGCCGCCAACCAAATCGATTTGAAAGGGACGAAAAACGATTGTACCATCGAAGTCAGGTCGTCGTTCCCGCGAAATGGACTACAGTTTGCCTTGTGCCATCCGCGCCATCAATTCGATATTATCGGCCCTTATTCCAATGGCTATAAACCCAACGAAATCCAAAAGAATTTTTATGCCCGTACCTTGTTTCCGTTTGCTTTTAGAGAATTTAATGACCGAATAAACGTGAATAATTTTAGCGTTTACCTCACCGGTGGGGCAACCTGGGAAATGTTTCAGAACCCGGATATTGTATCCAAGAAATCCTTTATTCCCGAAGATGAAATCTCAATTGAACGTTTAAATACACAATCGGAATATCTGGTCATCCCCTTTTCAAACGCACTCGATACCATTGAGCTTTTCAAAAAAATAAAGGAGCAATGAAGTTAGCTTTTGAACCCAATTTACATTATCAGCAGGAAGCTATTCAATCCATCACGGATTTGTTTAAAGGGCAACCTTTGGATGGTTCAGTAAAAGATTCCAGCACAGAAAAAAGTGACTTCCTAAACTTCATCGAAGGTGTTGGCAATAGTCTGGCGATTTCGGAAGAACAAATTGATAAAAACTTAAAAACCGTTCAACAGAGGAGTGGAAATGGAAACTGGAACCGGGAAAACTTATGTGTATTTGAGAAGTATTTATGAACTCAACAAACTTTACGGGTTCAGAAAGTTTGTGGTGGTGGTGCCTTCGGTTGCTATCCGTGAAGGGGTATTGAAAAACTTAGAAATCACCCATGCACATTTTCAAAATTTATACGGAAACGTGCCGCTCAACTTTCAGGTGTACAATAGCACAAAAGTATCTTCGCTGCGCGGTTTTGCAACGGGCAACAACATTGAAATACTGGTGCTGAACATCGATTCATTTGCTAAAGACGAGAACATCATCAACAAACCAAACGATAAACTGAACGGCCAGAAACCGCTGGAGTTTATTCAATGCACCCGTCCAATCGTGATGGTTGACGAGCCGCAAAATATGGAAACCGAAAAGCGAAAAGCGTCCATCGCCAACCTGAACGCGCTTTGTACGCTCCGCTTTTCAGCAACACACCGGAATCTTTATAACCTCATTTATATTTTAAACCCGGTGAAGGCTTACGATTTAGGCTTGGTGAAACAAATCGAAGTTGACAGTATAATGCAGGAAAATGCTTACAACGATGCTTTTGTTTCGTTGGAATCCATTTCCGCCACAACTACAAAGGTCACAGCCAGACTTTCCATTTTCAGGAACGAAAAAGGAGGAGTGAAAAAGAAAACGGTGAAAGTGGAAACGGGGAATGACCTCTATCAACTTTCCAACGAAAGGGAGGTTTACCGTTCCGGATTTGTTGTGAACAGTATTGATACAGTCGGGCAGTTTTTGACGTTTTCAAATGGTCAAACGGTTTTTGCCGGCGAGTCGCAGGGCGGGTTAACCGATGTGATGATGAAAACCCAAATTCGCAAAACCATTGAAGAACATCTGAAAAAGGAAAAGCAATTGAACCGGTTGGCGATAAAAGTTTTGTCGTTGTTTTTTATCGATCGTGTGGCCAATTACCGCCAATACGATTTGGCGGGAAACCCAAAAAAAGGAAAGTTCGCTGAATGGTTTGAAGAAATCTACGGAGAATATATCTCAAAACCGACATTTAAGGAATTGGACAAATTTGGTGTGGAAGAGACCCACAAAGGTTATTTTTCGCAAGACAAAAAAGGGACATTGAAAGACACATCGGGCGAAACCAAAGTCGATGACGACACCTACCGTTTGATTATGAAAGACAAGGAAAATTTGCTGAATTTAGATAACTCCCTGCGTTTCATTTTTTCGCATTCGGCTTTGCGCGAGGGTTGGGACAACCCGAACGTGTTCCAGATTTGCACCTTGAATGAAACAAAATCGGACATGAAAAAGCGTCAGGAAATTGGCCGCGGACTGCGTTTGGCTGTTAACCAAAGCGGTGTGCGCACCTACGACCAAAACATCAACCGCCTGACAGTGATTGCTAACGAATCGTACGACGATTTTGCCAAAGCCCTTCAAAAAGAAATCGAAACCGATTGTGGGGTGCAGTTTACCGGACGGATTAAAAACAAGCATGAACGGGTTGCCATTACCTACCGCAAAGGTTTTGAAAACGACCTCTTGTTTTTGGAAATATGGGAGAAACTCAAACCGAAAACCAATTAAAATATGGGAGAAACTCAAACCGAAAACCAATTATTTTGTGGATTTCAAAACCGAAGAACTAATCGCACGAGCGGCAGATGCGATTAAAAAGTTGCCTTCCACTTCTGCTCCGTCTATCCGTTCTTCAATAGCGAAAATTACCATGGATAGTGAAGGCGTTGGCACAAACATCAAGGAAAGCCAAACTGAAACCTATGGAAACGATTTTGAAATCCCTGATGCTTTGAGCTATATTCAAAATAAAACCGAATTGACCCGTTCGGCCATTGCAGAAATTCTGCACCAATCGGGACGAATAGGGGACATTTTAATCAATCCGCAGTTGTTCTTAGACAAAGTCGTTCAAGCCATCAATTGTGTTCTTTCCGAATTGATGACCGAGGGAATTCAATATAAGAAAATAGAAGGTTCGGAATACAAACGTTCTATGTTTGAAACTCATGAACAGGAAGTTTATTTTTTGTTTAAAGTGAATAATTCTTCCAAAACCATTTATGAAGAGTTTATTCCGTTGCACTCGGCTTTGGAAAAACGCTTTGCGCAAGAATGTGAAACTAATCCACAAGTAAAATTCTACTTCAAACTGCCCGAATGGTTCATGATCCCTACACCTGTTGGAAGCCATAATCCCGGCTGGGCAGTAGTTTTAGAAAGTGACAAACGGATTTGTTTTGTCGTAGGATTAAAAGGGATCGAAACGAAATCGGTTGGCTTTTCCCAACTTAACCGCAATGAGCAAATGAAAACTAAATGTGCGGAGGCGCATTTTAAGGAGTTGGATGGCCTGGAGTATAAAGTGGTGAGCGGGGTAGAAGAGCTGACTGCTGAGAACTGGAGATAGTTGTTGTTGTTTTAAAACGTCGTACATTTGGGAAACAAACAGCCCTTTTCGCTTTACAATCCACTGTAAATTAAAAAATTAAAACTATGATATCTATTTTTTTAAGTTATCCAAAGCCTTTTAATTCCAAACAAGTTGAGTTCATTGACGAACTGTCAAGCTACCTAAGAAGTAGAGGTTTCGAGCCGAGAACGCTTGGCGTTTCAGATTACGACATGCAAGAGCCTTTAACTGCAATCAGAAGATTAATGTTAGAATCGAACGGATTACTGACTATTGCATTCAGAAGGTCCTTAATCAAGGAAGGCGTAAGCAAACCTAAGAGTGATATTGGAGAGCGTGAATCCCAATTGGAGAATTCATGGTTGACGAGCAGTTATTGTCAAATAGAACCCGCAATGGCATATCAAATTGGATTGCCTATTCTTATTCTTAGGGAACAGGGCGTAATTGCGGATGGTGTACTTGAAAGAGGTGTCATTGGCACCTATATGCCTGAGTTTAATTTAGATAGTGACCCTTTAAGTTATTTTCGGAATATAGAATGGTTGCAATTGATAGGTATTTGGGAAGGTTTTGTCAGAAGAGTTATTCAAACAAAAGGGAAACCACCCAGATTATATTAGCACCAACCATTACTTTCTACATTCTGTCTCAACTTATTCATCTCCTCCCTTTTTGGTTTCGATAAGCACCACGCCGTTTGCTCCCCGCGAACCATAAATCGCTGCACTACCGTCTTTTATTACATTAATGCTTCTAACCTGAACCGGAGGGATGCTGCTTAATACCCCATCGCCCACTGCCACGCCGTCAACCACAATCAGTGCCGCGCTGCTGCTGTTCAGTGAATTCACACCACGGATAATGATCTCGCCGTTTACCACCTGAACGCCCGCAAAACGCCCCTTAATTAAATCGTACATGTTAGAATACTGCGAAAAGTCGAGGTCTTTGCTGTTTAAATTGGCTACTGAATTCAGTTTGTCGCGGTCGGACACGTGCCCATATCCAATAGCAATTTCACGATTTTTATCGCCGGGTTTCAGCTTTAGGTTAATTAAGGCAACTTTCGTGTTGTCGGCAAGTTTCACTTTTTGTGTGTAAAAACCTTTTGCCGAAACCTGTAAAATGTCTTTTGGATTAACAGCCACGGAGAATTTACCTGTGGTGTCCGTCTGCACGCTTTGTTTGGTGCTTTTCACTTTCACAGAAGCGTCGATTAACGGAATACTATCGAATGTAAACACCCTGCCATGGATTACGCGATCTTGCGCAGATACCGATGAAGCAAACAAAACTGCGACTAAGAACAAAAACAAACGATTTACAATATTTTTCATCTCATTATAATTTATAATTTTTATAAGAACAAAAACAAACGATTTACAATATTTTTCATCTCATTATAATTTATAATTTTTAACGGTATTCGATGCCTGGCTGTCCGGTAGGAAGGTATCTCGCGAATAAGAATCCTCCAATGTGTTTCATATGCTCGTTTCCTGATTTTTTTATTTCGTATATGAATCAAATGACATCAACTTCAAATCTTTTTAACGTTGATTACGCGTTTTACCCGATAAGGTTTTTTATGCTGCGATTCAAAGTAAGTCCGCATTTGTAATTCTGCTATAATTCCAATGGTAATAAACTGAATTCCACCCATTACCAAAAGAATGCCTAGTAAAATCAATGGCTTACCCCAAATATCGTGCCCAAATAATTTCAAAATGAGTAAATAGAGGTTGATCAGGACACCAATTCCCAAAGTTATGATGCCGATTGATCCGAAGAAGTGCATGGGCTGTTGGAGGTATTTCTTAAAGAATACCATCAGTATGAGGTCGCTCATCACGCGGGTCGTTCGTCCGAGATTATATTTTGAACTGCCAAATTCCCGCGGACGATGATTCACGTCAACCTGAGTGATTTTTGTGGCCCCTTCGAGGGCAATCAAAGCCGGGATGTAGCGATGTAATTCGCCGTAAATGTGAATACTTTTAATAGTTTCGCGTGTAAATATTTTAAGAGTACAGCCTAAATCTTTCATGTGTATGCCGGTGGATTTTCGGATCATGTAATTGGCAATTTTTGACGGCACTTTACGCAGGAACATCCCGTCTTTTCGGTGGGCACGAACTCCGGCTACCATATCCCACTCTTCGTTTTCCATCATTTTTAACATCATCGGCACGTCGGCGGGGTCGTTTTGAAGGTCGCCGTCGAGCAAGGCAACATACTCTCCTTGCGCCTGGTCGATTCCGGCTTGCAATGCCGAGCTTTGACCATAATTTCGTTTCAATTCCAATAGCAAAAAACGGTCGTCATCGATGTTTAAAATCTCATTTCGGGTGTTGTCGGTGGAGCCGTCATCAACAAATATGGCTTCAAAATCAATGTTTGCCAAAGCGGATTTTATCTGTTCTGAAAGGGGTTTTATGCTTGCTTCTTCGTTATAAACACAAATTACCAACGAGAGTTTTTTCATGATTTCTTCTTTTGTTTCAGCGAATATCAAATGGGATATATAAGACAAAGTTAAATAAATCGACTACAAAATTTTATGAATTATTT
>CAJDXF010000115.1_pt1 | contig 9944 bp, 3 predicted proteins | sample 7391791 | NCBI WGS metagenome assembly CAJDXF01 (sample SAMEA7055712, study PRJEB34461) | soil metagenome | biome: terrestrial ecosystem; feature: Peninsula; material: soil | place: Antarctica | collected 2016 | reverse complement strand
CCCCAAAGCCTGTTTTCGCCATACATTTGCATGTTGATTACAGGGGTTCCGTCATTTCTGTGTAAAATCCAATCGGGATGCTCTTGGTACAATTTACTCCTATTTCCAACCATGTATGGGCCGATCCAAATTCCGGCTTTGTAATTATTTTTTAATATTTCTTGAACAGAGTTCTCAGCTCCTGTGGGAAACTTATCACTTGGCTCCAGCCAATCGCCTACATGTGGAAAATACCCTGCATCAATTTGTACAGTTTGAATGGGAACTTCCGGTTTGATTGACTTAAATCCTTTCAGAAAATCCAAAAGCATTTTATCTGTCAGATAATAGTAGGCATAATACCATGAACACCAATGATAGGACTGCGGTTTGTCGTTTTTTACACGGGCTTTTTCTGCAATTTTTGTGGCTTCATTTCTCATTGCCTTAAAAGCGGAAGAGTTTTCTGTAATATACACCGTTGGCAATGTTTTCACAGCCATTTTTTCAGTGGAAACAAGCACATCAATTACGTTTTTGCCGCGATTGATTTTTGTGGGATGACAGTTGGTGTACGAAACAAACTTTGAAAAATCCCTGGTTGAAATAACCATTGTTGCGCCAGTATCTGGGATTAAACCGGTAACATTTCCGCAACTGGTATATCGGGAATTCTCGGAAGGCCAATCTTTTACTCCCCCGCTTCCCATAATCTGGGTTGGGGTTCGGTAAATCTGATTTGCACCTTCCACAAACGCGGACTGAATTGGGGCAACGACGGAGGGAAAAATGTTTTCGCCTGAAATCGTGGTATTTATAGTTAATGCATCTCCTTCAGCTCCGAGTGTAATAATCATTTTGCTTTTAACGAGACTGTATTCAATAAGCTGCTGGTTATTTTTTGTTTGGGTAATTTTAACCGCTATTGGTTTGATTAAGACATCATCTATTGCCGGATAACAGTTTTTAATACTTACCGAAGTTCCCGTAATGTCAAAAGAACCATCGTTATGCACCTTATATGTAATTGCCTGTGACCAACTATAAGCTACAGTTAAAAAATAAAAAAGTGGGATCAGGATTAAGTTTTTCATATTCAATTGGTTTATTCTCTCGCTATAAATTCAATTCTGACTTAATAAATGCAATTTCTAATTTTTAACATACTCATATTTTCGTTGGATTTAGTTTGCGACGTTCGATAATTTGAAACTAAAGGAGATTTATTGAAATTCTAGAATTCTTCCAAACCCCCTTTAGTTTCTGTCAATTGACACTTGGGTCGTGAAAATTGATTTTCAGGTAGAAAATTTATTTCACAATAAATTTCATGCTTCCCGCCTCACTATCGCCAGTAATCGTAACCACATAAACTCCTTTTGCAAATCCTGAAACATCAACAGTAAATTCATTCAATCCGTTGATTTCCTTTATTGAAATTACTTTGCCATTTTCATCGGAAATGCGCAAATAACTGCCTTTTGTATTTCCCAAAGCTATTTTAACAAAATCAGTTGCAGGGTTTGGATATATGGAAATTGCACCTTCTCCCAGCGTTTCGATACCAGTTGGAATTTTCACGTTAACTGTAAACTGCATGGTCGTAATCCCCGTTGGAACGCCGTCATCAGTTAATGTTAAGGTAATTTTTGCAGAACCAATTTTGTTTTCAGCCGGTGTGAAAGTTAAAGTCCCAGCATTTTGTCCGTTGACATAATCAATAGTTGGGTTCGCAACTAGTTCCGGATTACTACTGCTGGCAACAATCGCAATGTTTTGTGCGAAACCTTCGCCATCGCTGATTCCAGTTAAGTTCACAGTTTGATTTCCCGAATTTATATCAACTTCAATATTCAAAACTTGATCTATTGTTGGAGCTGGATTGCTATTGTCGCCAACCAAAGTTGTTATGCTGCTTGGCGGCAGAATGATTAAACCATCATGGCCAACCATTTTCCCTTTTTCGCAGTTCCGTGAATTGGAAGTAGTGTAAGATTCCCATTGCGATGGCAATCCTTTGCCTTTTATTTCAATGGTTTGTGGCTCTGAAGTGTTGTTCAGCAAAACAATGGAAACTGTTTTTGCTTTATCGTCCTTAAATGCAATTGCGGGAATTCCTACCGAAACTGCATTCACGCGCACCGCACCTGGGCGGATAAATTTGTAATACTGTTTCGAAACATAAAACCGGGATGAGGGGCGGTTGGCCACCACTAAACCAAATTCCGATGAACCTTCGGTAACTGCAAAGCTCCAAAAAACCCATGCACTTGCATTGCCGCAATCGAGAGCGTTAAAAATATTGCCTGCCAATGTCATCGCTCCATTCCAGTCATCTTTGTGACCAGAAGTTTCCGTCATCCAGGTTTTATATTGGTACTGGCCAGCTTGCGCCCATTTATAAATGTTGCTCCAATAGTCGCAGCCCGCGCCACCAACGCTGGCACCATCGGCATCGTAATTATGAATTGCCACAATATCAGCATAAGAGGCCGCTATAGGATCTGCTTTTACAACATCGATATATGCCTTAAGCGCACCTTGGGCAGGCAAAGCTTCTGCCCAAAATAATTGCACATCGCCCAATCCTTCTTTATCGAGACGCGCACCCACAACTTTTATTATGTCCCTAAATTCGGATGGATTTACCTGGCACGAAGGATAAGGCTCGTTAAATTGCGGTTCGTTTTGCAAGCCTACAGCATAAATATCTCTGCCTGTTTCGCGCTTCACCACCTGAATCATGGCAACCACTTCTTCGGCATATTCTTCGTAGTAGTTTGGGTCGAGTTTATTGTCGGATGCATAACCTTCAACGCCGTCTTCCCATTTGTTAAGTTTCATCCACCCCGCAGGGCTCCAAAAAGTTACAATGAATTTATCAACAAACGGGGAAATCCGTTTCATGTTCGAAATTGAAAGTGCCGATGGATTGTAAGCATCCAGGTTAATGATATTTGGATCGCTGTTGTCGTTAATTTCTTCGAAGCCATTGCCAATCACGCCAAAACGCGCCATCGACATACCAATATCTTCGGCCAGTGAAATAATGGTGTCCGGATCGTTACCACCCGAACCCATAAATGCACCAAAACCATCTATTTCCTGATATTTCGTGGAAAGATCGATAGTTACATCTTTTGCAGAAGCACTATCTAATTCGCTAACATAAATATTGAATTTCTTTACAACCGAAGTTGAACCCTCAGCAGAAACAGTAACGGTAATTATTGAATTTCCTTTTTGCTCTGCAACGGGAGTATAAGTTAATATGGCAGAATTGCTTTCCACCGCGGTGATCGTTGGATTTGGCACCAAATTTTTATTGCTGCTCGTTGCCAAAACCGTAACAGGGTTTGTTCCTTCACCATCGGTTATATTCGTTAAAGTTACAGTTTGCTGAGGCGCATTCATTTCAATTGCAAAATCAGGAATATCGTTAATTGTAACTTTTGGCGTAACCGGAGCGCGGTGTGCCTTGTCTCCAATCCTAAAATCGTCGAAGAAAAAACTGCCTTTAAACAGTGGAGCGTTACCACCCGGATCGAAGTTGATCAATAGCGCTTTAATCCTCGACATATCTAGCGGTATTCCACTTCCGTCTAACTGGAAACTGGGGTCCGAATAATCAAAGAAATACTCGACAAACTCTCCTGTAACTGTTTTCCTTACCGTTTTTGCGGTGTTGTAATGGTCGAAAGCATCCCAGAGAAATATCAACATCGTTTTTGGTGCTTTGTCGGTTTTCATGGTAATGCTGATGTATGGATTTTTCGAAAGATCCAATTCGCTGGGAATATTAAACCAAAGGCCAGCCCACATATTGTTGGTGCGGGTTTTATCAACCTCAATCTGCATCACTCCATCATATTCAGTACACTTATGTGTGTTTTCACCCGGATCGCCCCAATCTGCCGGCCATTCGGATCCCAAAACTCCATCATTAAATTCATCTTCCCAACCTGAAGCAGGTTTTGTACGCACTTCAATATTAAATGTATATGTGACTGATTCATTGCCGTTATTTTTATCCGTTCCGCCATCGTCGGTAAGGCTTACCGTAATTTTCACATTTCCAGTTTTCCCTTCAACTGGGGCAAAACGTAACTCGCCTGCTGCTGTTCCCGATAAATAAACAACAGTAGGTTCGGGAATTATTGAAGGGTCTGAAGAGCTTGCTGTAATTGTAATCCCCTGTTCTTTATCATTATCGCCATCAGTAATACCGCGCAACAAAACGGTTTGCAGCGGACTATCCTGCAAAATCGAAAGATTTGTGAGCGGGTTCATTGAGGGTGCTTTATTTACATCGTCAAAAACTGTGACTTCAAATTGCATAATAGTTGTGTCGATACCTCCGGCAACAACGCCACCATCATCTTTTACCACAACTTTTATTGTTGCTTTTCCGGTTTGACCTGCAATAGGGTTTAATTTCAACAAGCCGTTAAAATCCCCTGGATTGAATTCTGTAATCGGATTCGGCACTAATGCAGGGTTTGAACTTGTTGCCGAAATGCTGAGCGTTTGTTTGGCATTGGCATCCCCATCGTCCAATCCTGAAATTCTTATTTCAGTTTGACTCCCATTTTTAATATTTTGTGCTGAAACCTGTTCAATTTTGGGTGCTTGGTTGGGTTCAACTTTAACATTGAAAGTCATAACATTTTCGTCCGTTGCATTTCCTGAAACCGTTACTTTAACTAATGCTGAACCAGATTGGTCGGCAACAGGTGAGTATTCCAAAGTACCATTGGCACTGCCCAGCGTGTAAATTACAGTCGGATTTGGGATTAATCCAGGATTTGAACTTTCGGCTATTACAGAAAGTACAGCATTTCCTGTTTCGCGATCTTTAATTCCCCAGAAGGGAACCGAAACTTTCGCTGCATTAATGGAATGAAACTGGTCGGGTATTTTGGTAATGGCTGGCAAAACCAATGCCTGATCGCCAATTCTTAAGTCATCAAAATGAACCGTTGCTTTGCAGCCCATTGCGCCTTCAGGGTTAAAAACAAAGTTCAACTTTACAATTTTTGTAAGATTAACATCTGCAACTTTCCTGAAATCGAAAGTGTAGGTTGCAAAGCCTTCGGAATGCACAATGCTTTGGTAACCGTCGTTTAGCGGGTAAGCATAATTGGGTGTAGCCGCATTGTCCCAAACTGAAAAGTTAAGGTTAAAGTCGATATCGGTTTTAACCTTAATGCTTACAAACGGATTTGCCGAAATGTCAATTGGCGAAAACTCGAACTGAAAACTGTTCCAGGTGGAAGTTTTGTTGGTTTTGATTACTAATAAAAGAAAAAAAGCTAAGAAAAATGAGTGGAAATGTAAAAAGTAAATTTTTCATAGTTTTAATATTAATTTATTAGTGTTAGAAAATTCTACAGATCGGGACTTCCGTTTAGGACCGATACTCTTTTTATACAAGACAATTTATTAGTAATATTCCCCTAAAGAGCGGGTAGGTTAATACATTTTGTTCAAATTTTATCATACCAAAAGTTTCTTCTAATGTCTGATTGTATTTTTTTGAACCCGAGGCAATAAATGAAACTTTGAGTGAATACAAATCAGGATTAAATTCGCTCCAAACAGCAAAGTTGCTTTCAGTAATATTAATTAGGTTTTATTTTTGTTTTACCAGTTCATTAGTTTTCGTATTTCCGGGATTAATTCAGCAGCCATTTTGTTGTGTTCTTCTACATTAGGATGCCAATCGGCGCCATTCATCTGAATGGGGCTTAAAGCAAAATAGAAAACTGACTTATCTGTTTTACCGAATTGATTGACAATGTTGCTAATGTATGATTGATTTGTAATCCACTGAGCGTCATCTAAGGAAGGACCTGCAATGCATACTATTTTCGTGTCAGGATAATTTTTCCGTATTGTGGTTAAAAATTCCAGATAAGACGCCGCAAAATAAGTTGAATCAACTTTTGAAAAATCGTCATTCGAACCTAAAACAATTACAACTACCTGTGGCTGAGATTTTGAATAATCCCACACCGCGCTACTTCCTACAGCCAACGAGTCGTATAAATTGAGCATATCAAATCCTGGCTCTTCCTTATTTGATCTTGACATGCGTATCCCCGATCGGCATACAGTGGTATATTCGGCATCCAATGCACGTGATGTGATCGCTCCAAAGGTTAAGTAATTGTTCTCAATTTCATACGTAAAATGTTCTTCCCTACTTTTTCCTTCATTACCATAACCACAAGTATATGAGTCGCCAATAAACTCAATCTTTCTATCTCTAACTTCAGGTTTTAATGTTAATTTACCTTTATCAATATAGAAACCGGAAAAAGTGGTATTTCCACCATGCCATTCAGTGCGTCTGATAATTTCCAACGAATGTCTGCCGTCTTTGAGATTTTTCGCTATCGAATAGAGGTTGTCTTTTCTATCTGATTTAAAAATGAACAAACTGTCGTCAAGAATAACGGTAAACCAGTTTTTGAGATCATCATCTTTCAATACCACATCAACCGATGTTCCTGAAAATACTGTGCGGATTGCACACCCGGAATACATGAATACCGGGTTTTTATTGTCGGTGAAATCAAACCTACCAATATATGCTATATTTTTGCTGTCAGCAGCAATAAATGATTTTTCATTAGGCTGACCAAATAAGGTGCCTGATGAAATGAACATCAGGAAAAATACTTTTAAGAATGTCTTCATCAAATAGGCTGTTTTTGAATAAGTTAATTTGTTTAATGCTTTATAATTCCCAAACCGACTTTTGCTTATTGGTTATATCTATATCACGATACGATTTCACTATCTTTTTACCTTTTACTTCAATTTCAGCAATAAGCTGATATTTACCTTCAAAATTATAATTATTTTAAATTTATATTCTCTCCCTAAATTTCAATTACTTCTCAAACTTTATGCGCTGCTTTCCCGGTTTCAGCTCTGTTTTTTGAACTCCCCAAATAAAGCTTGCTTTTATTCCCTCCGGTATAGTGACCGTTCCTTCCAATATTAATCCGTTTTGTTTCAGGTCGAGTTCTATAATTCCCAAGTGATGCGGATAAACTGCCTTGATTTGTTTCAATTCACCAAAAGTAGGCGCTATTTCAATCGTTTTGTGACCTGCTGAGGTAGGTTGAATTCCGCAGATCGTGCGGAAGAAAAAATAGTTTGGCGAAGTACTCCAAGGATGACATTCTGATCGCTGATCTTCTTCGCCCCATTCAAGGGGAACCTCAGCAAAAGTTGTCATACCTCGCTCTTTCATCAGTTGCCATTCCGAAAGTTCAGGAATAAACCGATCCTGAAAGCCAGTTTTATTCATGGCTTCAAACAAGTACAAATGCAAAAACAAATCAACTTGCCCAAACCAATCTTTTGGCTCCATCAACTTTTTCATCAGTTGTTTGGATTCATCGCCGGAACTTGCACCAGCCAAAATGGCCATGATGTTGGTTATCTGGCTTACCTGTTTATTGTCCGGAGATTCAGTATAAAATCCATCCTTATTTTTGCATAGTAGGTTCACCGCATTGCAAATCCGGTCGGCTTTTTGCCTGTAATCATTGGCTTGATTTATTTTACCAAGATATTCGAAAATATCGGCAGCATGGCGCAAGGTATAAGCGTAATGAAGCGAATAAAGCGTATTGTTTCCATCTTGAACGGCTGGATTTTCGCCATTTTCGTAATGTCGCGGCCAGGCCAGAGCAGGCCACCAGCCGATTTTTCCCAATAAGCCATTGGGCTGCATCCTTTTTTCAAACCAATGAAGAACACTATATATTCCCAATTCAAATTGAGCAATAAAAATTTTATCGTCTTTCCATAGCATGTAATCGTGAACCTGATCGATCCAAATCAATGAATAGGATGGAATAATCAGATGGAAAGAATTGGGGTAACAAGCGTAAGTCAGACCTTCTGGAATGCGCGACTGATCGAACTGAATAAGTGCATTTCGTGTTAACCGATCATCGCCCGAAAGTGTTAAAAGCGTGAGGTTATGAACCCGCGAATCGCCCGTATATTGCATCTGTTCGTAATAAGCATCCGACAGCAAATAATCCTGGGCGCAAGTGCTCACCGTGCGCCAACCGGCAACCATCATCCAGTCAATGAATGAGTCGTTTGTTTCAAATTTTGCTTTTCGATCAATTGGCGCATTGCAGGCTACATGGTAGTATTTCTCGATTGTTAGAGTTTCATTTTGCGTTTCAATATCCAGTTGAATGAATCGGAAAGCGCGAATGTAAGTGGGTTTGAACAAGCGATTATTTCCACCATCCGGAATAAAAACATCTTTGAGACCAACCATGCGCTTTCCTTCAATATCGTTTCGGTTTCCTTTTGGGGCATGATTTTCTATGATCATATTTTCAGCATACATCGCCTGAATTTTGGCATCTTTCCCTCCACTGACCAGCATTTCAGGATACCCGATCGTTTCATACGTTTGATCGATCAATAAACTCACTTTTGTGTTTGCCGGAATGATCAAACTTCCTTTATCGTGAATAAAATCTTCATTCTTTTCAATTCCTGAAATTCGGCGGATAGTGCTAAAAGGCACATTGGTTTCTTTCAGTATTCCGGTTATGCGGGGAATGAGCAGTTTGCCGCCACCATATAAAATTCCTCCTCCGGCACCATCACGTCCTCCGGCAAAGTCGCACCATTTGGCCGGTAGCCATTTTGAATCGTCGAAGCTGATAGTTTCCCAACCCCAGGGATATTTATCGGCACGAATACTATCGGTTGGATTGCCCACATACAGGCCAAAATCGATAGTATTCCTGTCCGTCATCCATTCGACGATCTTTGGGCTGTAAGCTTCGTTTTGAATACATTTCCAGCTTCCACCTAAAGTATTTACCACTTTTTCAACTTCCGAATCGCCTTGCATGATGAAAGATGACATTTGCGAAAAGAAGGTAAACGAACGTTTTGGTCCCCAGTTAATGACTTCGGCAGCAATAGTATTTTCACCTGACTGAAGGTATTGTGACAAATCGATGGTTTCGTAAAACCAGTGAAAAATGTCGCCACGAGCTGGTCCACGCGTGATGTATTTTCCATTAACGAACAATCGGTAATGATTATCGGCAGAAAGATGAACCACGAATTTTTCAGGTTTTGTAAGAAGTTCAAAGTTTTTGCGGAACAACACCACGGAATATGCCTGTGGTTCAACTGTTGGATGCATAATCCACTGGGCGGTCCATTTTACATACTGAGCTTCCGTAGAGACAACAAAAAAAAAGATCAGAAAAAAGGATATAATTACATTTCGTAAATTCATTTTAGCAGTTACTTTTACCCAATCTGATTTGGGCTGAAATCCGCTGAAATACTCGCAACTCTCCGGATGTAACCGAAGGCTAATGTTGCCTCTGTTTGAACCGGCACAACCACCGCGAGCAATGTCCACACTGTTGCTTTTATATTCATCAGTTAGTTTTTGCATACTCTATCCTCTTTAATTGCTGATCAATAATTTGCTAGTAAAGCTTTTTCGATCGTTCCTGAAGCACAAAAAATAGGTTCCGGGAACAATACCATCCAGAACGAGCTGGCCAGATAAAGCACTTTCCAGATGAAAATTTTTGACCAGCGCCCCCATTGCATTCTTCAACTGAATCTGTTTAATTCCCTGTTTTTCAACGCCTCTAAAATCAATATTCAGTATGTTTGATGTTAATGGATTAGGAAATATCCAAATGGACGGGTTAGCTTCCAGCTCTATCATTGATGATGATGTAGGTAAAAATGCTTTGGCTTCTTTGGCGTTTTCTTTAAATTGTTGCACAATTAATTTTCCATGTTCGGTTAAATCGGCTTCGGTTGAATAGCCTTTGGCGTAATTGGCCACAATATCATAGTATGTTTCGTTTGGATTGCTGTTCCACGCCCAGAATAACCAGCCAATTCCCTGATTGTTACATTCCGAAATAATTTTTTTTGGGTCG
>CAJDXF010000034.1_pt1 | contig 10061 bp, 9 predicted proteins | sample 7391791 | NCBI WGS metagenome assembly CAJDXF01 (sample SAMEA7055712, study PRJEB34461) | soil metagenome | biome: terrestrial ecosystem; feature: Peninsula; material: soil | place: Antarctica | collected 2016 | reverse complement strand
ACGAAACATCTATTAAGTTCAGATAAACAGAAACTCAAATGGGACTATTTTCTTTTTTTACACAGGAAATTGCAATTGATTTGGGAACCGCAAATACCATAATCATTCACAACGATAAAATTGTGGTTGATGAGCCTTCTATTGTGGCCATTAACCTGAAGACGGAAAAAATGGTGGCCATTGGCGAAAAAGCCAGGCAAATGCAGGGGAAAACTCACGCAAACCTCAAAACCATTCGACCCCTTCGCGACGGCGTGATTGCGGATTTCAACGCAGCGGAGCAAATGATACGCGGGATGATTAAAATGATGAATCCCAAACCACGTTGGTTTTCACCTTCCTTGAAAATGGTGGTGTGCATTCCTTCAGGGAGCACTGAGGTTGAAGTTCGTGCAGTGCGCGACTCGGCTGAACATGCCGGCGGTCGAGAGGTTTATATGATTTTTGAACCGCTTGCTGCTGCCATAGGTATTGGCCTTGATGTGGAAGCCCCGGAAGGAAACATGGTGGTGGACATAGGTGGCGGAACAACGGAGATTGCCGTTATTTCGTTGGGCGGAATTGTTACTAACAAATCCATTCGCATTGCCGGCGACGATTTAACTGCCGATATTATGGAGTACATGCGTCATCAGCACAATATTAAAATTGGGGAACGAACTGCAGAGGAAATAAAAATTCACGTAGGTTCGGCCTTGTCGCAACTTAAAGATCCGCCGCCGGATTTCGTAGTTCAGGGACCTAACCAAATGACTGCCCTGCCGATTGAAGTTCCGGTTTCGTACCAGGAAATTGCTCACTGTCTTGAGAAATCAATCTCGAAAATTGAAACGGCAGTATTAAGCGCCCTGGAGCAAACGCCGCCCGAACTTTATGCGGACATCGTGGTGAAAGGGATTTGGCTGGCTGGTGGAGGCGCCTTGCTAAAAGGAATGGACAAAAGATTGAGTGATAAAATAGGAATTAAATTTCATATTGCGGAAGATCCGCTGCGTGCAGTCGTTAGAGGAACCGGCATTGCACTTAAAAATGTGGATAATTTCTCGTTTCTTATCCGTTAAAAAATCTGGAGTATTCCAACAATAATCCATGAGAAGTCTGTTAAGGTATGTACTGAAAAATTATGCTTTCCTTCTTTTTATCCTCTTAGAAGTATTCGCGTTTATTCTGATTTTCAGTTTTAACAGCTATCAGAAGTCCAGATACCTGAATTCCTCCAATCAAATGACGGCATCCATTTATAGTTCCTATAGCTCGGTAGTGAATTATTTTGGATTAACTGCGGTTAACCGTCAATTAGCAGAAGAAAATGCCAGGCTAAAAACGCTGTTGGATAAAGTTCCACAGTACACCGTATCGCCCGATTCCATGTCGCTGGAAACTGAAATTAACGATTCGTTGTATCGGTTTGTGGCGGCGCGGGTAATTAATAATACGGTGAATAAACAATACAATTACATTACCTTGAACAAAGGTAGCCAGGATGGGATAAAGGTGGATCAGGGCATTATAAATTCAGATGGGGTGGTAGGCGTAATCACTCACGTTACCGAGTCCTTTTCCATGGGTTTTTCAGTGTTGAACAAACGATGGGGTGTTTCTGCGCGGCTGAAAAAAAGTGGAACATTTGGTCCCTTATCCTGGGAAGGTGAAGATTATCGCTATGCCAACCTTAACGGAATTCCGTTTCATGTGGAAATTGCAATTGGTGACACGGTAGTGACCAGCAGCTATTCCTCGGTATTTCCCGAAGGGATTATGGTGGGCACCATTCAAAGTTTTGAGCAGCCTCAGGGCGAAAACTATTTTAAGATTATCATCCAGTTAGCCGTGAATTTTAAAGCCATTACCTACGTGGATGTAATTGAGAATTTGAAAAAACCGGAGCTGCTTCGGCTCGAGAAAATGAAAATGGATGATCCGTTTACTAATTAAATATACGATCATGTTTGTAGTCCTGGTGTTAATCCAGGTTCTGATTCTCAACCAGGTTCAGTTTAGCGGTTTTGTGAATCCTTATATTTACTTGCTATTTATACTACTGCTTCCGTTGAGTACTCCGCGTTATGCAGTATTGATTTTAGCTTTTCTGATCGGCTTCACTATTGATGTGTTCTCGAATAGTTTAGGAATTCATGCCGCATCATCGGTTTTTATTGCCTATGCCCGGCCACTGGTGATCAGAATTATTTCTAACCGTGAAGAAGACCGTAGTGATTACCCCGGTTTACTTCAAACTAAATTTTCCTGGTTTTTATCTTACGTTACCATTATGGTATTGATGCACCATTTGGTACTTTTCAGCCTTGAAGTATTTACATTCTCACATTTTGGAAGCACGATGCTGCGTGTTTTCATCAGTTCAGTTTTTTCGATTTTTGTTATAGTTTTAAGCCAGTTTTTGGTTTTCAGAGATTAATCATACTTAGCGTGGACATTTTTTCAGAACGAAAATATCTTATCATTGGGGTGTTCGTAGCAGTTGGGATAATTTTTATCATAAAACTGTTCAATATTCAGGTGCTCGACCCCACCTACAAGCAGAATGCGACCAACAATGTTCTGCGCGAGGTGGTGCAATATCCTGCACGCGGTTTGGTCTATGATAGAAACGGACAGTTAATGGTTTACAACAAGCCTGCCTACGATTTATTAGTTACACCCCGGGAAACAGAAAAGTTCGACACAATTTATTTTTGCGAACTGCTCGAAATATCAAAATCGGAATTGATTGACGGAATTCAAAAAGCAAAAAACTATTCGTGGTATAAACCTTCAATTTTAATAAAACAAATTCCACCCGAAAGTTTTGCCGTGCTTCAGGAGCAACTCTATAAATTCAAGGGCTTCCACACCCAGTCGCGAACCTTGCGCGAGTATAAAAGTCCGACTGCGGCGCACATTCTGGGTTATGTAAGCGAGGTGAATGCATCCGATATCGAAAAGGATCCTTACTACAAATCGGGCGACTATATTGGTGCAAGCGGTATCGAAAAAATTTACGAAAAACAGCTTCGGGGGACAAAAGGAATAAAAAAACAACAGGTTGACGTGCACAACCGTATTCAGGGAAGTTACCTCGAAGGCATTGAAGATCTGCCGGCACATATTGGAAATAACATTACTACCACGCTTGATGTGGAACTGCAAATGTACGCCGAAGAATTGTTTCAAAATAAAAAAGGGAGCGTGGTGGCTATCGAACCTTCTACCGGTGAAGTATTGGTAATGGTGAGTGCACCCACCTACGACCCTAGTTTGCTGGTTGGTCGCGTGCGGGGAGCTAACTACAGAATGTTGTTATCCGACACCTTGAAGCCTTTGTTTAATCGTGCACTTCAGGCTAAATATCCGCCCGGCTCAACCTTCAAAATCATTAATACCTTAATTGGTTTACAAACTGGCGCGATTACCACCAGTACGCGATTTTCGTGTAACGGAAAAGGCTCATCTCCCATACGATGCACGCACGACCACGTTTCTCCTGCTAATGTGGTGGATGCCATCCGCGAGTCGTGCAATTCGTTTTTGTGGAATACATTTCGGTCTATTATCAACTTACCCGGTAAAGCATCAGAAGGATTCAACCTTTGGCGAAGTTATGCCGAGAGTTTTGGTATCGGACAAATTCTCAGCAGCGATTTCACGAATGCGCTAAAAGGCGACTTGCCGGAAGAGAGTTACTACAACCGAATATACGGTAAAGGCCGTTGGAGTGCGATGACGATACGGTCGATGGCAATTGGGCAAGGCGAATTGGGTGCAACTCCGCTGCAAATGGCAAATGTTTCAGCCATTATGGCCAACCGCGGATTTTATTATACCCCGCACATCATTAAAAGTGTAGAGAACGATACATTGCCAAAAGATTTTAGCACAAAACACTACACAAAAGTTTCTTCCGAAAACTTTGAGCCAATAATCACCGGTATGGAGCAAGTGTTGAAAGGGAGTATGTCTTCAACAGTTTCCGTTCCGGGTGTCATCATGTGTGGCAAAACCGGAACTGTAGAAAATAACCAGGGTTCTGACCATTCTGTTTTCACGGCTTTTGCGCCCAAAGATGATCCTAAAATTGCAATTTTTGTATATGTTGAACATGGTGTTTGGGGCTCGCGGTATGCAGCTCCCATTGCAGGGCTATTAGTTGAAAAATACCTGAACGACACCATTGCAACCAGTAAAAAATGGGTGGAACAACGTATTCTTGATGCCAATTTATTAAACCCTTACCAACCGAAGTAAAATGGCAAAAAGAAACAGCCTTTGGGCAAATATCGATTGGATTACGGTGGTAATATTTTTAATATTGGTGTTTGCTGGTTGGGTAAATATCTATGCCTCAGTATTCAATCAGGAACATCAGAGCATTTTCGATATTTCGCAACGCTATGGTAAGCAGTTGATTTGGATTGGTGCTGCACTTCTTATCTCTTTTGTGATTCTGATCGTAGAATCAAATTTCTATGTTTTTTTCTCCTACATCATCTATGGGGCAATTATGTTTTTGTTGATTCTGGTGTTGCTCTTTGGAAAAGAAATCAATGGCTCCCGTTCGTGGTTTATGATGGGCAGCTTTGGTTTTCAGCCTTCCGAATTTGCCAAGTTTGCGACTGCTTTAGCTTTGGCGCGGTTCATGAGCTCGCATGGGTTTAAATTACAAAAGCCAAAATCGCTGCTCATTGTTTCAGCTATCATCCTTCTTCCGGCATTTTTCATTTTGCTGCAAAACGATACCGGCTCTGCCATAGTTTATGCTTCTTTCGTATTGGTTTTATATCGTGAAGGGCTTTCGGGAGTAGTGCTTTTTTTCGGCACTTTAGTAGTAGTTTTATTTGTGTTGGCTTTAATTATCTCGAATTTAACTTTAGCGCTGATAATGCTCGGGGCGGTTCTGGCAGTATTTTTAGTATTAAGTACAAAAAAGAAGCAATTTGCGCGTGTTTTCATTGTGTTTGCTGCCATCATAATGCCTTCATTGTTAGTCAATCTTGCTCTACAAAATAAGTTTCAAATAGCGGATGTTGTTATTGCAGGTTCTTTGCTTGCCGGGTCAATTGTGCTTATAGACAGTTATCGAAAAAAAATCACTTCCTATGCTGTTGTAGCCTTGGTTTTTATAGGTTCAGTGTTGTTTAGTCTAACGGTGGATTACGCCTTCGACAATATGCTGGGAGCCCATCATCGCGATCGTCTTAACGAATACCTTGGAATTGCTTCCGACCCTCTGGGTTCGGGTTATAACGTGAACCAAAGCAAGATTGCAATCGGCTCCGGCGGCTTTTTGGGCAAGGGTTTTTTGAAGGGTACCCAAACTAAATTCGATTTTGTACCCGAGCAAACTACTGATTTTATTTTTTGTACTGTTGGCGAAGAGTGGGGCTTTGCAGGGACACTTTTGTTTGTAGGGTTGTTTGTGTTTCTTTTGGCGCGTCTTGTTTTTATGGCTGAGCGGCAACGTTCGTCTTTTTCGCGAATTTACGGTTATTCTGTTGCTGTAATTCTTTTTTTCCATTTTGCGGCAAACGTGGGGATGACTATTGGTGTTGTGCCCGTTATCGGAATTCCCTTGCCATTTTTTAGCTATGGCGGATCATCGCTTTGGTCTTTTACTATTTTGCTCTTTATTTTTGTGCGTTTGGATGCCAGTCGTCACGAGAAATTTTAACCCCTTACTATCTACCTCCATACGCATTTGCAATTTTTGGCTTTTTTTATATCTTTGTGTTGTTCTTCAATAAATCACAGAATTTATTCATTCTACGGTTTTGTTTCGATAGCAAACTAAACCAAAATTAACACTCCCAAAGGTATCGTTTATAATATATAGCATATGCAGTATAAAGCTTATTCACTTCGTAATTTTCGGCAAATTCCTCAAATAGCATTGCTGACGGAACAACAAAAATTCGAAATTGAGGTAGTAGGGAATGTTCTACCATTTAAAACCAACAATTATGTTGTTGATGAATTAATTGATTGGGAAAATTTTGAGAATGATCCGTTTTTCATCCTCACTTTCCCACAAAAGAAAATGCTCGATGAGAAGAGCTTCAAAACGGTAGCTAACCTTTTATCAAGCGATGCTCCGCGTGAAACCTTGAAAAGAGAAGTCACAAAAATTCGTTTGAATCTAAATCCTAACCCCGCCGGGCAGGAGAATAATGTGCCGGAATTCGAAGGAAGAAGTCTAACCGGCATTCAGCATAAATACCGTGAAACGATGTTGTTTTTTCCTACGCAGGGTCAAACTTGCCATGCGTATTGTACCTTCTGTTTTAGGTGGCCTCAATTTGCGATGAACGATTTTAAGTTTGCCATGAAAGAAGCCAGTGCCTTGGTGGATTATCTGAAATCGAACCCGCACATAAGTGATGTCTTGTTTACCGGTGGCGATCCGGCAGTTATGAAAACCGGTTTTTTTGAAATGTATTTTAACGCTTTGCTGGATGCCGACATTCCGAACTTGAAAAATATTCGCATCGGCACCAAATCGTTGACATATTGGCCTTACCGATATACCACCGACCACGACGCCGATGACTTGTTGTACTTATTCAAAAAGATGAAAAAACGCGGAATCAATATCGCTTTGATGGCACATATTAACCATCCTGGTGAGCTGAAAACGAAAGCTGTAGAGCTGGCAGTGAAACGGCTTATTGATGCCGGTGTTCAAATCCGCTCACAGTCGCCGTTATTACGAAAAATAAACGATAAGGCCGATATATGGGCTGAGAACTGGAAAGAACAAGTGCGGCAGGGAATTATTCCGTATTATATGTTTGTTGCCCGCGACACCGGGGCACAGGATTATTTTGCAGTTTCGCTTCTTCGCGCGTGGCAAATTTTCAGAAGCGCTTATTCACAGGTTAGTGGCGTTTGCCGGACGGTGAAAGGGCCCAGCATGTCATGCAGTCCCGGGAAAATTCAAATTGTCGGGGTTTCTGAATTGAATAACGAAAAAGTTTTTGTTTTGAATTTTCTTCAAGCCCGGGATCCCTCATGGACGGGTAAACCATTTTTTGCAAAATTCGACCCGCATGCCGTTTGGATTGATGAACTGGAACCGGCATTTGGACAATCGGATTTCTTTTTCGAAAAGGAATATTACAAAATGCTCGCGTAAATTAGATGCTGCACATTTAGCAGATTTAAAATCCGTTATTCATGTTAATCACTGATCGATTGGAATAGGTGGCCTGTTGATTTCGATATCATGGGAACGAGTGACGTGCTCTATCATATCGTGCATAAAATCTTCGAAATTATCAAAAAAATATTCCTGGTTTTCCAGTAAGATTTGTCTTGCGAACTTAGATTGTTTAGGCAACGAAGTGTATCGGCTCATCAGTTCTATGGATTGAATAATCCCATCTACGGTAGCATAGGATTCCAGACGGCGATTCTGAATGAGAATGGGCAGAAATGCTTGTACACGTGTAGGCAAATGCCTGTAATTGGATAACAAAATAGCATGGCTCCTTTTTGAAAACGAACGCAAAGTTTTTTCTGAATACCTATTCCATTTTGCTGCCAGCACATGATCGTACAAAAGATCGACAATAATGCCGGAATACAATCCAAATCCTTCACGGAGCAGCTTTTTTGCCTCTCTGAATTTGGGATGTGCATCAGTAAATGAATCGATTTGACGATGAAGCAAAATTCCTTTCTGAATATCATTTGGGAACTTCTCAAAACTCTTCCCTTTCACATGATCAGCAATAAAATTCCCGACCATTGTTTTTTCTTCTTCCCCCGACAAATATAGATGCGCCAAATAATTCATTAAATAACGAGTTTTAAGAGAAACGGCTTCGGTTGCGAATTGTTTTAAAGTACATTATTTGTATTTTTGAAATTCATAAAAATTCCGATGCAAAATAGGATAGTTGCTTTTGGGGAAGTGGTTTGGGACATCCTGCCCAACGGAAACCTTTTGGGCGGAACACCCTCGAATTTGGTTTTTCGTTGCAATTCGTTCGACGAAGAAGGGCATTTATTGTCGCGGGTTGGCGATGACGACCTTGGCAACAAGGCTTTGGAACGCTTGAAGCAACTGGGTATTTCCGACGAGAACGTTCAAATCGACACGGAATTTCCAACGGGCACGGTACGAGTTTCGTTCGACGAAAATAATGAACCGAAATACAACGTGACACTTGATGTTGCGTTCGACCACATTGAGTTCTCAGCCGAAGCACTAAAACTGGTACGAAATGCCAACTGTCTTTTCTTTGGTTTGCTGTCGCAACGTTTTGGTATATCAAAAAATACGCTTCGGGAACTTATCAAAGAATCGCCCGATTCTCTGCGGTTTTTCGACCTCAAGCTTTTCGACCATTTTTTTAATGTCAATGTGGTGGAAATGTTGTTGTCCAGTTCCCAGATTGTTCGTGTTAAAGAAAAAGAAATTTCATTTCTTGCTAACGAACTGAAACTCAATTCGACAAATTTAGAGGACTTTTGCGTCCAACTCTCTAATAAATATAAGATCGAAATTGTTTTGGTAACCCGTGGCACCAATGGTGTTTTCGCGTTTCACGAAAAGCAGGGGGTATTTTGTGATCCGGGCTATGCAATTGAGATTGAAGATAATATTGGTTCGGGGATGGCTTTCTGTGCGGGATTTTTGCATTATTACATGAATGGGAAAGGAATTCAGGAGGCAATCGATTTTGGAAATGCGGCCGGCGCGCTCAATACCACCAAACGGGGAGCTACCACTTTCTTCAATAAAAATGACGTGCTGTGTTTTATGGAAAGCAATGTCAAAAACGAAAGGAATCTTTGACGACAATAATTAACTTTTAGGACGTCGCATCATTTTATTATCACACTTTGGGTAACCCAACGCGTGTTTTTGTAGTTTAATATAGAAAATTACACTATGAAAACGACAGCACAAGAAATTACCGTTAAACTCTTTTCGCGTTTGTGGCAACAATTCGTCGAAAGAGTACCGTATGCCAAAACATACAATGAAATGGTGGCATCGAAAGGTGGAAGAGTGGTAAACGATCACATTGCATTCCGTACCTTAAACACTCACACAGGCGAACAACCAGGTGGAATTCGCGCAATCCGGCACATACTGACTTGTTTGGAATATCGCCCGGTTGAAAAATATAAATTTCCGAAGAAAAAATTGAATGCCGTTCATTTTGAACATCCCGATAAAACGTTTCCAAAAATTTTTGTGAGTCAGTTGGAAGTAGAACAACTCCCCGAATGGGCACAGGAAATGATTCATACTACGGTGAAAGATACACGCTATTTGCTTTCGGATAATAGTATTGAATTGTTGAACATGTTGAAAGAAACCGGAACATTATCTTCTGACGATGCGGACTTTTTGTTGGAGGATTTATTCCAGTATTTCCGCCGGCCATGGGGTATTCCTAACAAAGATTATGTATTGAAGTTGAATGATGTGTCACAATATGCTGCCTGGGTGCTGCTCCATGGCAATTCGGTCAGTCATTTTACGGCATTAATTAATCACCAGGATGTGAAAGAATGGCCCGATCTGGAGGCTACTTTTGAAGCTTTGAAGGCTGCCGGATTACCCATGAAAGAAACCATTGAAGGCGAAAAAGAAAATAAACTCAGGCAAACGGCTACCCTGGCCGTTAAAGAAGATGTTAAGGTAAAAGGTGAAAATGGCATTGAAAGTATGATCTGGACTTATGCTTATTATGAGTTTGCAGAAAGAGGCTTTGTGATAGAAAACGGGAAAAAGCAGTTATTCAATGGTTTTATGGGTGAACAAGCTGATCGCTTATTTGGTATTACCAAAACCCGCGATAACTAAAGTTCTGTTTACTTCTATTTAGCATATTTTAATTTTCAAATCTACAACTGGCCTTGCCGGTATATAAAACTGAAATTGATCTGTCCAATTAACATTCGTTGAACAAATTGCCGAAAATCCTGTAGTAAAATATTAAAACGTATCTTTGTGGCCTAATACAAAGCTCCCCGAATTATATTCACAGAATATTTTATACCGGGATTACAATAATTTTAACATGCAATTTAAAGAACTCGATTTGATA
>CAJDXF010000149.1_pt1 | contig 10091 bp, 6 predicted proteins | sample 7391791 | NCBI WGS metagenome assembly CAJDXF01 (sample SAMEA7055712, study PRJEB34461) | soil metagenome | biome: terrestrial ecosystem; feature: Peninsula; material: soil | place: Antarctica | collected 2016 | reverse complement strand
CATTGTAAGGCAATGTCGTTTTGGAAGCTCTTTTACCTCTAAAATTGCCATAAAAGGAAGTGAAAATGCCGATTTAGTGTGCAATAACTGTCAAAGAAAAGAGCTTTCACCTTGAAATCTCGCGAGCTTTTAAATGACATTTTCCATACATATTAGACAGTTGAAAAATCAGCCGTCCTCTCATCACTTTCAATGCAAATAGGTTCGTCGTTAGTAGAACTCAAATTTGAGTTGAAGCTGACAATCAAGTCAATAGCAATTTAAACAGGCTTACTTTCTCGTTAAAAAACTGGATACAATTTTTCGGAAGCATTACTACAGGCTTGACAACGTTACCGGTACTGCAAAACCAAAGTAATCGATGAACTTGCAGAAAGGATAAACGGTTTTGATTTTTATTACTACATGGCTGGCGAATACTCAGATGCAATCCACAGCATTGTTTGTGGTTATTCCCAAACTTTGTCGAATGCAATATTGAACGGTGTTGAGCTTGGTGTTTTGTCGCCGTATGAAAAGTTGCGTTTTTGTGCACGAGGATTTTCCGCAGATAAATCAGAGCAAGCAAAAATGCATACAAATTTGATTAAGCTAAAAAGTAGCAATTTTTTATACACGGTTTTGGGTCTATCACGATTCCTGGCAAATCATCATAAACCTGTTTTCTCCTGCATCGCTGAAACGTTTTTTGGAGGCAGGAATGAGTAATAGGAGTTCTGAAAATTACTGTTCTGAAAACAAACCATCGTTTATTCAGATAAATAAATAGGACATTGGTGTCATTTTAGGTTGCATAAACTTATTTCATTTTGGCAATTTAAATAAAATAATTTTTTTTCTGAACAAAAAATGATAATGGTTTGTTTAAGCATATATTATAAACATTAAACATTTTAAAAAACATGAAAAAAGTAATTTTAATGCTGGTAGGTATCGTTTTTTCGATGGGTGCTTTCAGTCAAGGAAAAGATGTTGTAGATGTAGCGATTGGATCTGCTGATCACACAACACTAGTAGCTGCCGTAAAAGCAGCCGATTTAGTAACAACCTTAAAGGGTAAAGGTCCTTTTACAGTGTTTGCTCCAACAAATGCGGCTTTTAATAAATTACCCGCAGGAACAGTGGAAAGTTTGTTAGAACCTGAGAACAAAGCCAAATTGGCCAAAATTCTAACCTATCATGTTGTTAGCGGCAATCTTGATGCAGCAGCGGTGATGGCAGCTATTAAAAGTGGAAACGGCAAAGCAGTTTTAACTACTGTAAGCGGTGGAAAGTTAACTGCATCTCTCGATATGGGCAAAGTTAAACTTACCGATGAATCGGGTAATTCTGCTTATGTTACTGCAACTGACTTAAAAGGAACCAATGGAGTTGTACATGTGATTGATGGCGTGGTTCTTCCGAAATAAGTACCTGTAACAAATCACTTAATAAAAAAAGCTCTCTGAAAATTCAGAGAGCTTTTTTTATTAACCATTGTGACCGCATTAATCAGTTCATGCTGCTTTGTGTGTTATGCGGGGAGTATAAATTTGAAACAAGCATTCAATCACTTGGTTGAATGAAAATATTTATAACTATACCGATAAACTAATTCTTGGAATCTTCTACATTTAACCAGGTAACATCATCAATTCCTCGAACAACCTGATACGCTTCTACCTTAATCCGGATGATTGCAAAATCCGCTGACTGCAGGAAGTTCTCCAGATCAGGATGCCTGCCCAGATGTTCACGCACAGCTTCTTCTTGCTCTGATATGCCGACCTCCTGAGCATGACAAATGCGGTAAGCACTAAACACTTCTGCTGGCTGGAACTATCAAAATCTTCCCCATGAATGAAAACAGCTACTTTGCCGTTACGTAAAAGGTTTTCGAACTTACGCGTATTGCGATAAGTAGCAAAGATCATTTGCCGGAAATCCTGAACGGCGTAATCGCTATCAAACTTGCATGTGGCTGCCCATGAGCCTCTGCAGCCAGAACTGCCAGCCGACAGGTTTGAAGGATGCCTTCAATGTATTTCCTTATTTGGGTTGGATTGTTCATATCTGCTTCAACAAAGTTATGCTTATAAAGATATGGACAAACCCACCACTGCATAATTGAACAATGAGAAGTTATAAACTTCATCATTATTAGCCCCTCCTTCGAGTATTCTGTAACCTGTTTTTAAAGCAATTTTGTCTGATAGCTTATAGGTTGCAGCCAGCAAAACATCTTCGGCTCTTCCCTGCGGGGCAGCCAATGCATCGCCTTCGAGTAGAAGACCAAATTTCTCATTCATTATCCAGTTTAACCTAATATTTATAATGGGTACAAATCCCACATTTATCTTTTTTGCTGATAAGCCATCACCTTTAAGGGCAATTTCAGCATCTCTAATTTTTGCAGTAAAGCCAAGTCCAAACTCAAATTTCGGTTTCTTAACAAAATCATACCGGTAAGTAATACGGTACGAGTTAAAGGTATAGGAAGCATCAAGTGGCGTATTGGCTGGGAAAGATACTCCCTCAAAATCAATTGGAAAAGTTGTTGAACCATCTGATTTAACCGTAAGCGGAGCATATAAAACAGAAATAGTATGCCTGGACTTTATTGTGTAGCCTGCTCTTAGCCGAAGAAAAGCAGTTGTTTTGGCATTCAGATCATCTGTGAGTGAGAACAAGGTCCCTGCATCACCCGGAATCCTGACATCGTTATAACCTGCGATTACTGCGCCACTTTCAACATCAATGCTTAGTTGGGCTTTTGCTGAAGGAAGGAAAAACAGCAAAGATGCAATTGAGAGGATGGACAATTGAATAATTGAATTTTTCATTTTTCAAGTTTTAAATTGGTGTTATATTTAATAACATTTTCAGCCAAGCCATTAAAAACAAAATAATGAAAAGGTATTACAGCATACCAATATAATCGGCCAGCCAAACCTTTTGGTCGAAATGTAGCTGTTTGCTCTAAATAAGTTTTCTCTTCTTTACTGATAATTTTAAATTCCAGCCAAGCTTCCCCCGGTAACTTCATTTCGGCATATAACAACAAACGTTTGTTTTGCTTGTCGGCCGCCAAAACCCTCCAAAAATCGAGCGTGTCTCCGGTGTTAATCGTATTCGTATTTGTGCGACCACGCCTTAAACCAACGCCCCCAAAAAGCTTGTCAATAAATCCGCGGAACTGCCATAGTTTATTGCCATAATACCAGCCACGCTCACCACCAATTGACCAAATATTTTCGAGTACCATCTCCTGGTCCGTTGTAATTTCTTTTATCCTTGTATCTTTAAAACAGCCGTTGACGGGTACATTTATATGTTCAAATAATGAATTGTTGTTAGAGCTAGATATTAAAGAGTCTTTCCAACTCGATACAACATCGTTTTGTTCAATTTTCTGAAAAGCAAGCTGAACCGCGTTCCGGTATGAAATTGGTTCTATGCCAAGCATTTTTTCAAGCCTGTTGTCTTTTGCAACAACTTCAACCTTCATGCTATTTACAAGGTTTACTGCAAGTTTGTACGAGGTAGATGTAACAAAATACAGCCAATATGAAGACAGCCTCGGGGTCATAACTGGTACGATGCCAATATATCGTTTCAGACCACGAACACTGGCAAACTGAAGAAGCATTTCCTTATACGTTAATACATCAGGGCCACCGATGTCAAATGATTGGTTATACGTTTCCTTTTTCAGAAGCACGCCGGTTAAGTATTCAATCACATTGCGGATTGCAACAGGCTGGCATTTAGTATTCAGCCACCTGGGGGTGATCATTACCGGAAGCTTTTCGACGAGATCGCGTATAATTTCGAACGACGAACTGCCCGACCCTACAATAATACCGGCTTTAATTGAAGTAACCGTTTTTCCACATGCGTGCAAAATATCGTCTACTTTTTTTCTCGAAGCTAAATGTTTGGAGAGACGCTCTTCATTTGTAATACCTCCTAAATATATGATTTGTTTAACATTTGTTATTGATAGTAGTTTTATAAAATTGTTTACTGATTGTTCTTCGAGTTTATCGAAATTCCTTGCATTGGAACTCATTGAATGAATTAGATAATAAGCAACATCTATATCTTCTAAGGTATCTGAAAACGAAATATCTTTAAGAAAATCAACCTCCAACAACGACATGTTTGGGTGATTGCATATTCCTTCGGTAGTAAAACGATTTTTATCGCGAACACAGCATATTACTTCATGTCCCAGGTTTAATAATACAGGGAGGAGTCTCTTGCCGATATATCCGGTTGCTCCGGTTAAAAGTATTTTCATTAAGCTAAGATACTTACAAAAAAGGTATTCGTATTATTTTTTTGATTTGTTTCTCAGAAGGTTCTATCGCATTAGTCCAACCTGATTTTTAAAAATTATACATTATTCTATATTATGTAGCTAAAGAACAGAATGTTTTAAACGTGGTAGATTTTGAATCTTTTATTTGATTCGTTCGAATGATTTATACTATTTATTTTATTTACAGAGTAGTTGTACTTACTCAAATTCTCTAAATCCTGTGCTGATGATTATTCTTCTCAATTCAATCCAAAAGTATGGCTTTGTGAAATTGTGATTGAACTAATTTTGTCAATGCTGACAATATTAAATATCATCTTACGCTCAAATTCACCTATTTACATGCAGGTCACTGGCAGTCAAAAGGTCATCGGTTCGACCCCGATATTCTCCACAAACATAAATTGCAAACAGTTGAAAAAGAATACTTTAACGGTATTCGTTTTTCCTTTTGGTCAACCATTGGTTAACCATTTTAAAAATGATGTTTTGAAGTAAACTTTTATAGATTAATTTTCTTTGTTACCCAGTTTCCAGGACAATAACATTTTAATACATGAGTGTGATTATTGAACCGTTCTTTTTCTGTTAATATGCGTTGTATGAACTTGCAACAAAAAAGTGGACAATGAGTTAAGTCATGCTGCAATTTTGCTACCACGGTAACACTGGCTATGGAGTTCCCATTTAATCAGTCAGTAAAATGTTGGAGTATTCGGATTTACGCACGCCCCAAATCTATGCAAAGGTTGTGGAAAGAAAAATTAGCGAAGACATGGCAAACTTGCGAGAAAAGCTGAATTCGACCAAGAAGGAAGCAAAAGGTAAACTCATAAAAATCAACTAACTAGTTTGCTTTAATCTTGCATGTTGGTGTAGTTAATTTTTAACGACCAAAAAAAGTCCCGCACTGCGGGACTATTTTCTTTACCCTGCAAAGTTGATTTGTTCTTCCACTTCTGCAATTTAGGAGTTCAGTACTTCCAATACTGTTGCCAAAACGGTTTCAATTACGATGCTGTGACTGGTCTTGAACTCCTACCCGGCAACATCACGGATGATAACCGTTGAACTTAGTTCGTCGGCACCCAACTTAAAACCCGTTAGGTTCTTTTTTGCGTCGTTCAACTTTCTCCATTTATCAATAACAATGGAAAGTTCCTCAACTTTCTGAATGCGTTTCTCCAAACTGGTCAGTTTTGTAACTACTTTCATATTTCGGTCGTATTTCCCAACCGGCCTGTAATTTGGCTGAAGTTTTAAAATGCGTCCCATAACCAGTCCTCTCAAGGTAACATGATGGGCTTTTAAAGAGTTTTAATATCTTCCTGCTTCTCTCCCTCAGCATCTGTTAGGGAAAGCAGATAACCTGGTGGTTACTATTCTGCTACTATACAACTGCATTTCAAATGAATAAGCATCTTGTAAATAAAACAAAAACAGCTATATTAGAACTTTCTAATAAAATAGTGTATTGAAAATAAATTCACAAAATTTAAAATAAACTTATCATGAAGTATTTACTATCAAGAGCCTTTTTCATTCTGTTCCTTTTATGCTTTTCTGCTGGCCTGCTAGTTGCACAAACAGGCCCTCTTTTTCCGGGACAGGATACACTCAACGTTTACCTGGCCTCGGGTGAAAACCAGATTCTTGTTCCGCTACCTGAAGCTCTGGCAGGAAAAAGCCTCCAATTGGAAGCCACTTCCTCAGACCCCGAAATTTTAGAAATTAAAAAAATTGATTATTCAAACGGACAATCTTTCGCTACAGTAAGAGTACAGGAAAAAGGCATCAGCGGTAAAGTAACCTTGCAAATCGGAATCACTTACGGTGATGTATCGGAGTCAGTCGATGTGGCTGTTAAGGTTATTCCGTTCAAAAATCCGGGATTGATTTATCAAATTCACGACATTGTATTTTGGCAGGAAGCCATTCCTTTAAAGGGTATTCCCATTTATGAAACCATTACTCAGACAGGGCAAATTCCTTATAATCAATTAAATTACGGCGAAATACCATTAACCGTTAATATGGATTGTGTGGGTGGTCCTTGTACCGGTCACGATTTTTACACTTCTTTTCTAAAAGGATATGTAGTACCACCAGTTGACGGAATTTACCACTTTTACATGCGTTCTGGCGACAGTCACACCCTTTGGCTGAGCCCTAATGAGAAATTCGGTGATGCTGAAAAAATTGTTGCACGAAGCAGTAAACACGGAAATGCGGGAACCGAAATTGGGGATCAAACCACAAAATCCGAACCTGTTCAATTGCAGGCTGGAAAAGCCTATGCCATCTACGCCACACAATGGATTATTCATTCTACGTTTGGTGGTATAATGTGGGACGGACCTGGTATAAACAAACAATTCCTTCCTGGAGAGAATACGATGCCTTTGTACGGAGTTACCAAACCTGCTGCTGCTGGTATCCTGAGTTTACCTTGGCGTTCCTCCAACAGCTTTTTGATCAATTGGGAGGCTTCTGCCGATCATAAAAAGCTAGCTGGTTATAATGTTTATTTGAATGGATACCGGATCAACGATGAACCAGTTAGCGAAACCAGGTATCGGGTTGAGAGCTTAACCGAGGAGTCTTCTTATCAAGTCCTTGTAACTGCTGTGGACAATTCGGGAATTGAATCCTACATCAGCAATATTGTTAATGTAGAAACCTATGTAATTGACAACAATCCTCCTACTCCTCCGCAAAACCTTGAGGTATTGCAGGCAACAGGTGTTGCATTGCATCTTAAATGGAGCGGAGCAATTGATGTCGAAACCCATGTAATTGGTTACAATCTTTATGTAAACGATGTACTTTATAATTTATCAGATTATATTGTCGGCGAGGATGTTATCGTTCAAAACTTACTACCCAAAACAGAATATACCATTACTCTTGAGGCTGTTGACGGTGGATTTAATGTTTCTGACAAGAGTGCTGAATTCAAAGCTTTAACTGCAGTATTTGATCCTACCGGACCAAATTTGGGCGAAAAAGTTGCCAAAGTTATTGTCCGTAATAACAATACCTCCTGGAACGAAGGAATTGGAATAAATGGTCCTTACGTGGACGGTGTAATGGTGAACAATCCGCAGGTACGTCAGCTTGTTAAGGATTTTCAAGCTGGAACCATTAGATGGGGCGCTATTGACGCCAATTCAAAATCTTTAGAGGCTTCAACTGGAACAGGTAAAGTGAACACCTATGGAAAAATGATGACCCTTGCCAATGAAATAGGAGCTCGTTTTTCTCTTACTGTCGGCGTTCAGGATGGCTTAGATTACATGACTGATCCAAATACGTTTCTTCATCTCTTAGAATATCTTGCAGGACCTTCGGATACCGAGTGGGGTGCAATACGAGCATCAGAAGGATTCAAGGAGCCTCTGCTTCAAAGCAGCAAAGGCCTTCTGTTGGAATTCGGAAATGAAGTTTGGGGTGCCGGGGCTCATGATGCACAAATTGGTACCGATTATAACAAATATGCAAAATGGGTCAGGGATATGTCAGAGGTTGTAAAATCTTCTCCCTATTATGATTCAGAAAAGATAATTATGGTATCTAGCGGCAGATCTCCACATCCTGGTGATAGTTGGGGTGTGAATACAAAAGTATTGACTGGCGATAGAGGACATGTTGAATCATTGGGTGTTTCAGGCTATATGGGCGGTAACCTCAATTATGATCCAGAAATTCCACGAGGCGATTCGGAACTTGATTATTATAAAAACAGCCAGGAATCGGCCAAAAGAAACATCGATGGTTTTGTGCTAACAATGCAGGAAATGCTGAAACTAACAGGTACACTGAAAACATTTTACCTATACGAATCGAATATGACTACCAGTTCTTATAACGGAAGATTTGGACAGGCCATTGTCTTAACCGATTATCTGGCTAACACAATGAATTATGGTTCAATTGTACCCAGTATTTTCCACCTCACAGGAGGTGAATGGAGGATTACACAACCGGCAGATAATTACAAAAAGCTTCCTCTCTACCACACGGGTAAACTTTTCAACCGGTTCTGCAAAGGACATATTCTGGAATCTGATTTTATATCAAACAACACAATTACCAATCACTGGAATTACCGTCCGGGTTGATCTTCTCGGAAAATGCTACTATTTATACCATTTGGCAAGACGATTTCAGTTCGTTCGAAACGAATATCGATTCAATTGAGGTAAGTTTTTCCGCCAATTTGCTGGTTCATGTTCCAAAGTACGCCATGGTAATTGTTTCAATTCAGGGTGATGATCCGGGGTATGAACAACTTCCATTGGGATATTATGCACGTGTGCGCCCGGAAAGTATGATAATAACCTCCACCCAGAACTATACAGTAAATACTCATCGCGGCACCGATGAAATTCAGGCAAAAATAGCACCGGAGAACGCCTTCAGTACCGATGCCATTCTCGATATAATTGAAAATACGACTTCAAGTATTCTTACATCGCTGTCGGAGAACAGACTTCGGATCAAGGGGTCGGGAAAATGCGAAGATGAAGGTTACGTTAAAATTCATGTGTATGCTGCCGATAATCATGCGCTGAGTGACACAGTTACCATTTTGGTTACCAACCAGGGAATTGATTGCCCGGGAACAAGCGCTGAACTGCTGGATATAAACGGACAACCCTTATTTTATCCCAATCCCGCGAATGAAAAAATTCAATTCAGTCAAAGTCTGGACAGCCGCTCGCTGATCGAAATTTATGACAGTCAGGGAAGAAAAGTGCTTCACAACCACTTGGACCACGGATACGAATTATCTGTTGAATCGCTTAAACCCGGATTATACATTATCGGTCTACTAAAGCCGGATGGAACGTATTCTACCGGAAAGATGCAAAAGAATTAGTGACACATTAAGCACTTCCAGGTGGGGTGTTAAAGTACATTTTGAATTGTATTTTAACACCCCATTTTTTTGATTTCAATTTGAGACCTGCCTACAAATCAACCTAAAAAAGCAGTAAAATAAATTGGCATACATAGCCAAACTTATCGAAAACCTATCAACTCGATTTGGTATATTCCGAGAGCAAATTATATTCTTTTTTTCCGGCCTTTGCTCAAACATTTCCTTTTTACTACTTCAGGCAGCCAATAATTGTAACAAAGAATCTGAAAACAACTCAACATAAAGGAGTTCGTTTTAGCAGTGCGAATTAGAATGTACAGGTTATCATTTTGGCTGTAATCTTTTTTCAATTTCAGGGTATTTTGGCTAATTTGCGAAAATTAAAATAAGATTTTCAATGGACACTTTATCCAAAAAACATTACCTAAGCTTTTTCGTTTTTATATTTCTTTCTTTTTTTCTTATTGGTACAAATGCTGAAAACAAAGTTTTACTCAGCAAAGCAACTGAGCTGCCAATCACAAAAAACAAAAATACAGAACGTACTGGCGGTTTTGAAAATACAAAAATCTTATCGGAATTTTCAGAAAAAGATATTGCATCGACTGCTTTGCTTGATAGTTTAGCCACAAAGGAAACCGTTGCACTTTGGAATTACCTAAAATCCATTTACGGCAAAAAAATGCTCACCGGATGCTGGACTGAAACACAATTTGGCGGCAATAAAAATGTTGAGAAATGTTCGGGTAAAACTCCAGCCATCTGGGGTCAAGACATGAGCAGCTGGTATGGCAATCGCAGCGAATATAATTGGATAAATACATGGAACACGAACATTCAGGGGTTTAAGACTGCCCATAAACGGGGACAAATTTTGCAGGTAAACTGGCATTGGCAAATGCC
>CAJDXF010000046.1_pt1 | contig 10119 bp, 9 predicted proteins | sample 7391791 | NCBI WGS metagenome assembly CAJDXF01 (sample SAMEA7055712, study PRJEB34461) | soil metagenome | biome: terrestrial ecosystem; feature: Peninsula; material: soil | place: Antarctica | collected 2016 | reverse complement strand
AGGAATTGCCTGTCGAATTCCCTATTTTCTTATACTTTTACTGGTTGAAAATAAAAATCAAATAACCAACTGAAAAAAAGAGTATTATGCAAAAAAATTATTTCAAAATCGTTTTGGTAATTGTTGTAATGGGCGCATTTCTTATGGCGTGTAATACAAAACCGAAATCGGTCAATGCTGGTGAAAATCAAGTAGAAAAATCAGCAGAAGGAGAGTGGATTCAACTTTTTAATGGAAAAGATTTAAATGATTGGGCTATAAAATTCAAGGGTGAAGAGCTGGGTGTGAACTACAATAATACTTTTAGGGTAGAGGATGGCCTGTTGCGCGTGTCGTACGATAATTGGGACGAATGGAATGGCAAGTTTGGACATATATTCTACAAAGATGAATTTTCACATTACCGCCTGCGTGTGGAATACCGTTTTGTTGGTGAACAGGCGAAAAACGGCCCCGGTTGGGCAATCCGCAACACTGCTTCCATGGAATTGGATCAGGATTTTCCGACTTCAATTGAAGTTCAGCTGTTGGGCGGCAACGGAACCGATGAACGTTCGACAATGAACCTTTGCACACCAGGAACTAACGTTGAAATGAACGGTGAATTGATTGAACAACATTGCATCAACTCAAAATCAAAAACCTATCACGGTGACCAGTGGGTAAGTGTAGAGGTGGAAGTTCACGGTGGTGAAGTAATTCGTCATTTTGTGGAAGGCGTAGAGGTAATGCATTACGAAAAACCACAACTCGACCCGCGCGACCCAACTTATGATAAGTTATTGCCAGCCGATGGAAATATAATTCTCACAAAAGGAACAATCTCGTTGCAAGCAGAAAGCGGACCCACCGATTTCAGAAAAATTGAATTACTGGTATTGGAGGAGTAATTTTATTTTTTCTGGATACGGACTTTCATTTTTAGTAATGCCGATGGCACAAGTCTGTGCTCGCCCTTATTTTATCCACGAAGTCCGCGAAAATTAAAAATTGAATTTTAAGGAACCGTTCTGAAAGAAAGAGAATGGTTCCAAGTAGATCAAAGAACCGTTCTTTTCTGATTTGAAATCAGGAAGAACGGTTCTTTTTATGAGATTATTTGCCTTTACGGCTGGAATAGTTCAATGCCAGCAGTGATACCGCAATAACAGCCATTCCAATCAAGGATGTCAAATCAGGTTTTTCATTAGCGAGGATTATCCAGCTTAACGCAGCACCGGAAACGGGAATCAGAAATTTCCACACATTCAACTCCGATACTTTTACTCCAGGACGTTTGAGCAAAGCAAACCAGATTGTGATGGCCGACGCCGATAAAAAGCTTAGCCAGCCCAATGCCAAATAGTACTTTACGGGAAAAGGGCCAAAATTAATACCTTCTACCGGTATCGACACCACAAACAACATTAGCCCGCCGATGATCAGCGATGTGGAACTTAAAACTACAGGCGAAATTCCTTTGGAATATCTTGAGATGAGAACGTTGGAATAACCGGAAGCGATATTGTTCAGCATAAGAAGGCCGATCCCAAGCAATTCGAGCTCGCCTTTTAGCTCCACTTTCGTGCGCCCCAGCGTAATTATGGCAATTCCCAAAACACCGATGAGAATACTACCGGTTTTTAGCGGTGTCATTTTATCGTTCTGCATCGAAAAATGAGCTACAATAGCTACAAATAGTGGCGAAGAGCCAACAATCATTGCAGCCAATGCACTGGGAACCAGATTTAATCCACTATAAAATAAGGCATATTGTAAAAATATCTGGACCACCGAGAGAAGTAAAATAAACTTTGCGTTGGCTTTCAGTTCGGCAAAATAGCGCCGGGGTTTTCCCCAGAAAATAAAAATCAAAATTCCGGCAATGAAAAAACGAATTGCTGCAAATTGAAAAGGAGTATGAAACTCTAACCCAATTTTGACGCCTACAAATGCGGTTGACCATAACCAACTTGCAAAAATCGCCAAAAAAGTGGTGCTTTTAATTATGTTCTTCATACTGATTTGAAAGACGACAAAGTTCGCAAAATAATGGGAACATATCCTTGGATTTACAAATGGACCGATCAAGATTAATATTCCATGACATGATTTAAAATCATCCTAAATACGCCGGTTTGACTCGGGCTAATTTCTTTTAACCGGATTTAAAGACTTATTTTTGCTCATCTAAAAAACAAATCATGGCAAAACGAATCATCAATAGCTACCAGGAGTTTGAGGCACTTCTCGGACAGGAAATCGGAGTTTCAGACTATATTACCATTACCCAGGAACAGATTAATAAGTTTGCCGATGCAACGCTGGACTTCCAATGGATTCATACGGATCCGGAACGCGCAGTCCTTGAATCACCGTTTAAAAGCACCATTGCCCACGGCTACCTAACAGTCTCCATGTTAACCTATTTGTGGTTTAATGTTGTGGATGTGCGCAACGTGAAGATGATCGTGAATTATGGTATCGAGAATTTACGTTTTCAACAACCGGTACTGGTGAACGACAAAATCCGGGCAACGGTTTCGTTGAACGAAATCAAGAACTTGCGTGGAATTGCCAAAATACAAGTTAAAATAGTGGTGGATATCGAAGGGCAAAAGAAACCGGCATACGACGCGCTAATCACCTTTCTTTATCATTTCGAATAAATTTCCTCTAACAAACCGCTGCAGGAATCTTCCAATAAATCTAATACCAGTTCAAAACCTTCTTCACCACCATAGTAGGGATCGGGTACTTCTTCGTAGGCCCATTCCTTCCTGAAATCCGTCATTTTATGGATTTTTGCACGCTCTTCCTCGTTACGTGCCATGTTTTTGAGATCGCTTATGTTTTCGTTGTCCATTCCGATAATGTAATCGAAGTGATCAAAATCGGTTTGCGGATCGAATTGCCTGCCAATGCTGGTGAGATCAAAATCGCGTTTTATGGCGTGGCTTTTCATGCGTTTGTCAGCAGGGCGACCAATGTGCCAGCCTGAAGTTCCTGCCGAATCAATTTCAAATTGACCGGATAAACCGGCATTTTTTACCATTCCCGTGAAAACAGCTTCCGCACTGGGCGAGCGACATATATTTCCGAGACATACAAACAATACTTTTTTCTTTTCCATGATGATTTATTCTTCTGAATTCCAAATTTCGTACGATTTTTTAGCTTGTCCTAAAAGCATTTCGTACCCGTTTTTTATTGCGGCGCCCTGCGCTTTTCCTTTGGTCAAAAACTGAGTCACTTCAGGGTTATAAACCAAATCGAAGAGTAAATGTTTATCGCCGATAAACTCATATGGAATGGGTGCGAAGGCTTCTGTGTTAGGATAGGTCCCGAGTGGCGTCGCATTGATAATCAGCAGGTGTTCCTGCATCATTTGCTCATCTATATCTTCGTAGCGGATTTCGCCTTCTTTTAGCTCTTCTATGGAAGCTGAGAGGTATTCAACACCTAATTTTTTCAATACATACTTTAAGGCTTTCGATGCGCCTCCGGTACCCAGAATCAGCGCTTTTTTATGCCACGGCCGGAGCAAAGGCTTTAGTGAGGTTTCAAATCCATAGGTGTCGGTATTGAATCCTTTCATGTAAACTCCCGATGCTGTGCGCGTTACTTTTATGGTGTTCACTGCGCCAACTTCACGTGCAGATTCGTTCAAATCGTTCAGGAACGGAATTACCTGCTCTTTGTAGGGAATGGTAACGTTTAGGCCAATAATTTCAGGATTATGTTTTATGACGTCGGCTAATTTACTAATGTTGTCGATTTCAAAATTCTCGTACGATGAATCGATTTTCTCGCGTTCAAATTTTTCGGTAAAATGTTGTTTTGAAAACGAATGGGTAAGCGGGAAACCCAGTAATCCATATTTTCTCATGCTTTTTCCTTTTTTGGTTTTGTAAAACTTTCAATAATAAAAATTAATGCGAAACCGAAAATAGCCAGTGCAATTGCGCCAAGCAGCCAGGACTGTGTGCCGTGAAGTTGCTCGTAGGTGTGTGGCAGAATATTTTCTTCAACGAGCGGTCTTAATTCTCCGTGACGGTCGATAAAGGTTTCGGTAACTGCCTTCCAGGGCCAGACTTTATTTAGCGAGCCAAGCATGAACCCGGTCAGAATAGCGATGGTAAGGTTGTGGTATTTTTGCAACAGCCACGACAAAACATTTGAAAACGCGATAATTCCAATTGCCGCACCAACGATGAACGTGAGGAGAACGGTAATTTGAAGGTTGCTTACGGCGTTCAGAATAAACTGATACATACCTAACAACACCAAAATAAAACTTCCGGAAATTCCGGGTAAAATCATTGCACAAATTGCAATTGCCCCCGAAACAAAGATAAACCAGTAGCTTGTGTTGGCTTCCACAGGTGAAATAATGGTAATAAAATAGGCAATTACAATCCCTGCTGCTAAGGCCAGGATGACGCCAAAACTCCATTTCCGAATTGAACGAGCCACATACACTGTAGAAGCTACAATTAAGCCGAAGAAAAACGACCAAACCAAAATGGGGTAGTGGATAAGCAAATATTCCAATCCTTTGGCCAATGAGAATATGCTGATTCCGATACCCAGTAAAACGCTGATCAGAAACGAGCCGTTGATGGTTTTCCAAAAAGCTGCAAGCTGAAAGGTAAATAGCAATTTCAGAGCTTTTAGATTGACCGATTTTATCGAATTGATTAGTTCCTCATAGATGCCTGTTATAAAGGCGATGGTTCCGCCCGATACTCCTGGAACTACGTCAGCAGCTCCCATTCCCATACCTTTTATCACCAGCAACAGGTATTCTTTTTTTGTTCTATTCATATATTTTGAATTGATTCACAGGTTTTTAAAAATTAAAAAACCGTCAACATTTATTGGCGGTTCTTTAACGAAAGGGTTTTCGTGTAATTTGTCAATTTTTTACTTTGAAGTTGTCCACCATTGTTATCAGTTTTTTGTTTGTTACCGAATTGGGATAAACAAAATACAAATATTCGATGTGTTCAATATCTTGTTCCATGGCCTGTTCAAGAACCACAAAAGCGTCTTTTGATCTTTTGCTTTGCAGCAGAAGGGCAACCAATCTGTACTTTAAAAGCGCGTCATCGTTTCGTTGGATCCCCTTTGTGATGATTCTGATGGCGTTGTGAAGCTCTTTAAATTTTACATAAACATCGGCCCAGGTCAACCATGATTCCGTATTCGAAGCATCGATTTTAACTGCTTTTCTGAGTGCGGTGATAGCTGCTGTTTTATTATCAAAATCTTTATTTACCTTTCCTAAGGTGAGCCAGTATTCTGAATTTAAATCATCCAGCATGATGGCTTTCTTTATTTCAGCAATGCTCTCTTCGTGTTTTCCTTCAATCCATCTTATTAATCCAATGCCAAACCGTCCGGTGTCGTTGTTGGAGTTTAATTCGAGTGCCCATTGGTAATACTTTTCCGATAGTTCGAATTTTTCCATGTTAAGATAACACTCGCCAATGTAGCAGTATGCATCGTCGTTGTCCGGTTCTGCCTCCAAAAATTCGTTGTATTTTACTATAGCTTCTTCAAATTTTTCAGCATTTGCCAGTGCATTGCCAATGTTGAATAGTGCCATATAGAATCCATCGTCTATGGCATAGGCAAATTCATAGGCTTCAATGGCTTTTTGGTGATCGCCGGCTTTATTATAAACTGTTCCTAAATTGAACCATACATAGTGGTTCCATGGATCGAGATCGAGGTACAGATTGTAATACTTTATACTTTTTTCCAACTGCTCTTCCTGATCATAAAAGAAACCGAGATCGTAAAGGGCCAGATCGTTGTACGGGTTGGCTTTAATTGTTTTTTCGAAATAAAAAAGTGCTTTTGTAAGGTTACCAACCTGCACATACGATGCACCGATGTGGTATAAAATATCGTCGAGTTCAGATCCCGCAAACTGAATGGCTTTTTTAAACGAAGCCAGGGCATCTGCTTCTTTGCCCATGCTAATGCTGGCCGAACCTTTCAGCAGGTGAATATCAGGGTTGGTAACATCCACTTTTTCTGCCAGTTCGAGATAGTTTAATGATTTCTGGAACAAGCCTTTGTTGAGCAGTACCTGTGCATATTTTAAATGAAGCGGAACCGCATTGGGGTGAATTTTGATTCCTTGCATTGCGGCAATCTCAGAGCCCTGCATGTCTCCTTCTTCCATTAATTGCTCTACAATTCCTTCAAATTCCGAAACATCAAAATACTTTGCGCTTCCGGAAACCAGCGATCGCTTAAAACGGTTTACGGCTTCCAGAATTTCGTCGTCCCAGTAATTTTCTCTTTCTTCCATGATTAATTAAAAATCAGTGTGCGAAATTAATAAATCGCCCGACAATATAAAACAGACTACATTAAATGTTGCTCACGCAATAAATCGTTAACCGTTTTTACGGGGTTGAAAGTTTCTATCGGAACTTCAACAAAAAGTGTGTTCCAATTGCTCATGGCACCGTTCCACAGTCCGGGCATTTCCTGCGCTTTCAGCTCTTTTCCGTCTTTCGATTTCAGGGAAATAAAACCAGTTGCAGGATCGGTAAAATTGCTCAGGTCAAACTTTTCCCCTTTATAGTTTTTTATGGCACACACCAAATCCACCGGATTAAAATGGGTGGCTTGAGCGGCCATATTTTGCTGCTGTACGCTATTCGCGTCAATTTGAGAACCTTCCACTACCTGTAATGATACTGTGCCGTCGCTGTTCCGCGCCCAGAAAGGACCGCCGCCGGGTTCTCCTTCGTTTTTTACCATGCCGCATACACGAAGCGGGCGGTTGTATTTATTCTTTAAATAATGATACAATTCTTCTTTTTCGGTATAGTACTGGCTGCTTTCGGGTTTGGTGTTCAGGGTGTTTTCAAGGAAATTAGAGGCTGCTGCCAGGAATGCGCTGTCGAGTGCAACCGGATGTTTCTCATTGAGCTCTTTTTGAAAGAAAAATAATTGTTCCTGAGTTTTCAATAGAACTCCGGCCAGGGCTTTTTTATAGTCGGTAGTGGGCTTTTTTAACCGGTCGGGCACCACATTGTCGATGTTTTTAATGAAAATTATATCGGCATTTAGGTCGTTCAGGTTTTCGATTAAAGCGCCATGTCCTGCAGGTCTGAAAAGCAGGCTTTCGTCTGGCTCCCGGAAAGGTTCGTTTTGCAAATCTACGGCTATCGTGTCTGTCGAAGGTTTTTGCTGGCTGAAAGTTACCTCGAAGCTTACGTTTAGCATCAGTTCATATTCTGTTTTTACTTTGTTCAGTAATTTTTCAAATTCGGGTAGATGCTCCGGCGATACCGTAAAATGCAGTCTTGACAATTTGTTCCTGTCGGTGGCATAATTCGCACCTTCTGTTAAATGCTCTTCAAATGGTGTGCGTTCGTTGCCTTCGTATTTGTGAAATTTCAGCAGTCCTTTGGGCAGTGAACCGTAATTCAGTCCTTTTTCATTCAACAGGAAATCGATGTAGTTTTTTGTTGTCCATTTTTCTCCACTTTGTTCCACCATTTTTTTTAAATCGGCGACAAAGGCGAATTTCTCCAACTCATCAATGTATTGCTTTGCAGCTTTGTTCTCCTTTAAAACCACTTCTTCCGATTCTGAATTTTCAAGTGCTCCCAAAGCTTCGAAGAGCGATTTAAACATACGGCTTGCAGCACCCGATGCCGGGACAAATTTTAAAGGCCGGGTTCCGTGGAGAATTCTTTCGTCGTACAACGAAATTGCATCTTTCAACTCTTTTTTATTTAACTGAAGAATGCCGTTATCCACCTTGGCAACATCTTCTATTTGCAGAAAAGGAAAACCTGTTTTGAAATTTTCGATTTGTGTGAGCACAGTATGAAGATTGCTTCCTCGGGTTTCAATCTGTTTCTTGTCTTTTGTAGAGAACATGGTTGGTATGTTTTTTATAATTCTAAATGTAAGAATAACAAATTGAACTGAGAAGTTCAAACCTGTTATAGCAATTAAAGTTTTCAATAATTTTTCAACAATGGGACAAACTTGCTCCTGTTTTTCTTTTTTCCGTACTTTTGAGCACGAAAATGAAGAATAAAATATCAGTCCATACATTTGCCTGGGGTCATGATAAACGCTACAACGATTTTTCGACCTATTTCAGAAATAAATTTTCCGAAAGGGTGCAGAAAGTGTCAATTGATGCGGGTTTTACCTGCCCCAACCGCGACGGTACACGCGGGCGTGGAGGATGCACCTATTGCAATAATAAAACCTTTAGCCCTACCTATTGCGACCTTGAAAAAAGTGTATCTGCACAAGTGGAAGAGGGTATTCAGTTTTTTGCGAAGAAATATTCATCCATGAAATTCCTCGCCTATTTTCAAGCCTATACCAGCACCTATGCGCCGTTGGAGGAGTTAAAGTTGTTGTATGAAGAAGCTTTGCAACACCCTAAAATAGTGGGTTTGGTAATTTCTACCCGTCCCGATGCAGTGGACGCATCCTTGCTCGATTACTTGGCAGAGCTTAGCCGAAGGATGTATATAATGGTTGAGTTCGGCCTCGAATCGCATCTCGACAAAACGCTGGAGACGATTAACCGCGGACATTCATTTGCCGAATCGATTTGGGCGCTGGAGCAAACTGCCCGTCGTGGGATTAACAATTGCGCGCACCTGATTTTGGGTTTGCCGGGCGAAAACCGCAACGATTGGCTTGAACAGGCACGGGTTATTTCACAACTGCCTGTTGATAACCTGAAATTGCACCAGCTTCAAATCCACCGAAAGACCTTGCTGGAAAGGCAATACCAGAGTAACCCGGAAAAATTCTTCATGTTTACAGTAGAAGAGTATGTGGAGCTGGTAGTGGACTATCTGGAATTGCTAAATCCGAAAATTGTGTTGGAACGCTTTGTCAGTCAGGCGCCGGATGAAATGTTGATTGCGCCTAAATGGGGTTTGAAAAATTTTGAGTTTGTTGCAAAAGTTGAAAAACGACTGGCCGAACGCGACACCTGGCAAGGGAGGTTGTTCGAAGGAACATGAGTTGGAGGAAAAACCGTTCTATTTCTTCGAGAACGGTTCTTTGGCCGATTTCTCCGCATGCACAGTTTCCCAGCACAATTTATATTTGTGTGTATTTTAACGCTGTCACTTCCTGCGGATGGTGACAGGATGGAGATAAAATAGTAGGGTCAAGGCCCAAATAAAACGAGAATTACTTTCTCATATGATACCCGTTCCACAGAAATGGAATTGATGCGCATGCTATGATCACAATATCAGCAACGAAAGCAAATACACCAAAACATACACCAAAACCATTGAACCCACTCCCTGGATTAACGTAGCGATAGTGTGTGTTTTGTAGCCGGTTTTTACATCCATGCCCGAAAATTGGGTTACGACCCAAAAATAGCTGTCGTTGGCATGCGAAATAACCATTGCGCCGGCACCTGTAGCCATTACTGCAAGGACTTTTCCGTTCAGTGAATCCAGCCCCAGCGACGAAAGCATCGGGGCAATCATGGCCGAGGTAGCTACCAATGCTACGGTTGACGAACCCTGCGCCGTTTTGAACGCGGCTGCGATTATGAAAGGCAGAAATATCCCCAGTTCGTAGCCGGCCAAAATATTCCCGAGCGTATCGCCAATTTGCGTTTCTTTTAAAATAGTACCAAATGCCCCGCCGGCTCCGGTAATCAGCAAAATGGGTGCTGCCGCGCTAATTCCGTCACCAATCCAACCGGTTAAGGTTTCTTTGTTGAATTTCGGAAAGAGTAGAAATGAAAGCAAGAATCCGGCGAGCAAAGCATTGATAGGCTGCCCCGCAAAATCGAAAAGCGAGAAAACGAAACCGTTGCCAAAAGGGTGCCCCGTGTAGGTTGCAACCGAACGGGCGGCAATTAAAACTATCGGGACTAAAATGGGCAGAACGGCCACTGTTGCCGAAGGAAGTTTAATTATTTCGTTCGTTACTTCAAATTCCGTTGAGTTGTCTTCGGAGGTCACATATTTTCTGCCTGCGTACATTGCCCATAAATAGCCTAAAACCATGGCAAACGCAGCTACTCCCAGCCCATACAAGATTACCAGTCCCAATTGGTTTTCTAAACCCAAATTACCGGCAGCGGCAATTGGTCCCGGCGTGGGCGGC
>CAJDXF010000045.1_pt1 | contig 10155 bp, 8 predicted proteins | sample 7391791 | NCBI WGS metagenome assembly CAJDXF01 (sample SAMEA7055712, study PRJEB34461) | soil metagenome | biome: terrestrial ecosystem; feature: Peninsula; material: soil | place: Antarctica | collected 2016 | reverse complement strand
CCCGGTGGACGTATTGAAGCGGGGGAAACTGCATTAGAAACTGCTTTGCGCGAAACCTGGGAAGAAATTGGTGTTACACCCGATCAAATCGAAATATTAGGTGCCCTTTCCGATTTTTATGTGGAAGTAAGCCGCTTTCACATCCACCCTTTTGTTGGTTGGTTGAGACAAAAACCAAAGTTTATAATCAATAGCGGTGAAGTGGAAAAAACGATATTGTTCCCATTGAAAAATTTCAAAAATCATTTTGAAGAGGTAGAACTGGAAACTTTAGCCGGAAAGGCTAAAGTTCCCTGCATCCGCTTTGAAGGCGAAATATGCCAAAATTCTTCTACCCACCCATTGCCGAACTAACGAAAGTTTGAAATACAACAATCAAGATCACAGCAAGCAAAACCACAAAGAAGAATGCTTTGGCAATTGTGCGTTTCCATTTTGCCGTTTTGGTACGGTTGCGCCAGCTTTTCCACCCTAACCAAATGAGCAGCAGTAATCCCATGATTAATGCGTGGGGAATAAAATTCATTAGATCGATAATTTTTGCCATCTGTTTGGCACCGAAAGCAGTGTCAAGCACCCAGGTGCACCCATCGGTAAGGGTTTTGCCATTCGTGGTGGCTTCTACTTTTATTCCGTTGTTTCCTTGTTGGAGGGTGATGTTTTCCCACTGCGCCACACCGTCAACAGGAGATTTCTCTCCAATTATTTTGCCATTTACAAACAGTTTCAGCAGCGGAAGGTTGGAATACACTTTTATCGGGGTTGTTTTTTTATCTCTGAAAATATGGCGTTTGGAGGTGATGTGTAAGACCGGTTCCTCACTCCAGTTGGCTTTGAAAAAGTAGAACGCATCTTTCTTTATTTTTCGGTCGAAGGTTACCAAGCCTTTATCGTTAATGCCGAAGTGGTCGCCCTCACGCCGGAAATGCGATCCAAAATCGAACATGTTCCAAAGAAAAGTTCCCCACACAAAGGGGCGATCGTTGTATATTTTTAGGTGTTCTTCCACATAATGTCCCTGCCACTCTTCGGGATGGGGCGCACCGAAAGGGTTGGGTTTTTTTAGTTTTTGGCTATGCTGAACAATACTTGCTCCGGCGCCGTATTCGCTGATACCGATGCACCAGTCGGGGTGGTTTGTATGAATGTTGTCCAGGAAATCGGCGATTCCGGCCGGTTTACCGTAATACCATCCAAAATAGCGATTCCAGGCAATAGCATCGGTAATGTCGTGAATATTTTCTTCGGGCTTTAACATACTGGCGCCAACGGTCAGGCGCGATGGGTCTTCGGCTTTTGCCAAATTGTTAAGTTCGTTGATGAAGTCCACCGGGCTGGGTTCGTCGGGATTTTGTATTTCGTTAAAAATGCTCCAGAAACAGATGGAAGGATGGTTGAAATTTTGGCGGATCAATTCGAGCAACTGCTGTTTGGCATTGTTGTGAAATGCCTCAGTAGGTTCGTATCCGTTGGAGCCACCGGCGAGCGAACCCGGACCGCCAACCCACGGCAATTCGGCCCAAACCACGATACCTGCTGTATCGGCTAGGTCGTATATGGTTTCCGAGTGTTGGTAGTGAGCCAGACGCAAGGCGTTTATCCCCATCTCCAACATCAATTCCATATCTTGTTTGTGATCTGAATACGAAATGGCGTTGCCTTTGTCTTTGCGGTCTTGATGGCGGCTTACTCCGTGCAAAGGCAAATGTTGCCCGTTTAAAAAGAAGCCTTCGTTCGGATCAACTCGAAAATAACGTAAGCCCAGTGGTTCGGTTTTGCTATCGATGATTCTGCCATACTGGATAATATCAACTTTCACTGCATACAAGTGCGCGCCCTTTTTGCCGTCCCACAATATCGGTTGTGGAATTTTGTAAGATTTAGTATAGGTGCTTTGGCCTGTTATTGCTGTGTAATCTTCGGTTTGTGCTTCTATAATATACCCAGTGGCATCGAAAGTAGTGGTAGCAACCACTATATTTTCGTTTTGTGCCGAAGAGTTTGAGATTTTCACTTCCATATCTACCTCCGCAGACGATTCCGAAACCTTCGATTGTTTCAGATAAATTCCGGGCGAAGCATAATCTAACGGAAAAATGCAGACCTGAGGGGTGATTATGAGATTTACCGGACGATAGATACCACCATAAATGTTGAAATCACCAAATAGCGGCAAAACATCAAGTGTGTATTTGTTGTTTACCACTACTCTCAATTGGTTTTGTTTGTCAAAGTTGAGCTTATCGGTCAATTCAAAAACAAATGCCGAGTAACCGCCCCGATGTTCACCCAACAGTTCATTGTTCAAATAAACAGAAGCCACAGTCATCACACCATCAAAGCGCAGAAATACACGTTTCCCCTTCCAACTTTCGTCGGGTGCGAAGTGTTTTTGATAGCTTCCTTCGCCGCGGTGGTAAGTTATTCCTTCTTGTGCGTCGAAAGCGTTCCAGGTGTGTGGGAGGTTCACCGTTTCGTTTATGGTTTCACCCGACACGGAGCCACCTGAAAACAGCCAGTCCTGATTAAACGGAATTTCGATACGCTGCGATTTGGCAGTCATTGAAATTGCAAATCCGGCAAACAACAGAAAAAGGAAGCATGGTGTTTTCATATTGACATTAGTTAGTTACATGAAAGGTGTTTGAATCCAATTTAGATGGTGAAAATGGCGAAATTTGGAGACAAAAGAACAAAAAAGGGAAAGAATTATTCAAGTGCCCGGTAAAGCTGCGTTTTATATTTTGACTGATCCAGCCACGGAGTTATTTTGGAATAAAGAATATCATCACTGCGCAAAGTGTTTTTAATTACGGAACACACTGCCGACAGGCAAGGAGGTAATTGAACACTGTCTGTTTCATGCGAAGTAGTTTTCTCTAGGTGGAAGAGCAGTTGTTCAATTGTGTCGCGTCGGTTGTTTTGCAGTAAATCGCGTGTGATCAGTTTTAACAAGCTGCATTGAAGCTGGATATTATTTTTGTAATAGTCTTTAATTTGAAGGATTGTATCTACCTCCGGAGCTTCACCGGAAATCCAGGTAGTAAACAAAAAGTATTCGAAAAGCATGTTTTGTTTGAATTTTACAAAGGTATTCCGGTCAGGAGGGCCGAGTGGTAAAACATATTCGTAAAATATTCCATTCGAAATTAAACGTCGATAGGCAAAATCATGGTTTGCTTTTGTTAGAAGCAAGTCTTTTCGCACCGAATAGGTTTCTTTTCCGCGCGAACACAATTCTACGAAGCTGTTGATGATTTTTAGCTTCTCATCGCGGTAGGGCGACGAATGCAATTTGCCGTGAAGAAAATTTTCCAGCAAGTTTAGCTCTGAGATTTTTTTATTTTTTTTGAATTCATCAAGAAATAACGACAGAAAATAAGGATTACTCAAATTGTCCAGAATATCGCTGAAGTGTTGCTCCAAATAGCCAAAATCGTATTCAAAATCAGTATTCTTCAGCACGAGTTCAATTTCTTCCGTTGTAAAACCCGGGACGTTTATGGTTTCGGCCATGTTGTTATTATGGAACTGCACACCAAACCAATTTTCTTCCAACAGTGGCGTTTTATTGAAAATATAGGTGAAAATATCCATGTTTTCAGGGCGGCAGGTGAACAGAACTTTGTACCAGCCATTGTCGTTCGACATTACTAAGCGCATCAGGTTTTCAATTAAGTGGTGGTACCTTTCCTTGTCGAAAAAAATCTCATCAACGCTATCAATGATCAGCCATACTCTGCCTTTTCGCTTTTTGGGGTTGCTGTGAAAGTAAAATGCGAAGCTGGTATTAATTTTAAAGTCCAGAATTTGGTGGAGGAGTTCATTGTTTGAATGTTTGGAGTAGAGATTGAAGAAGATACCGCCATCAATTAAAAAAACAAGGTCGTTTTTAAAGTCATCTTCTTTCGATAAAAGATGCTCAACAAGTTGAATCAGCAAGGTTGATTTTCCGTATCCGTCAGGAGCTACGAATAGGCTCGCCGTTTTTTTTGATTCCAGAAATACTTCGAGCCATTCTTTTAAAAAAGGCCTGAATACGGTTGTTTTGATGAAATATCCGGTTTTTTGTTTTAATGAAGTTAAACTGTGTTCATTAATTAAGGCTGCCCTGTTTTGTAAATTCTCCCATGCTTCGCTGCTCAAATTGGGGTTTTTTGTGTCGTCGAAATGGCCCAGGTAATCGTCCCAGCCCTTAAAGCCCAAAAATAGGACAAAAGTTTCGAGGGTGTATTTTGAAGGATAAAACCTGGATTTGACAATCCCAAAAAAACGCTTTACGGTGGAACTGCTGATTTGTCGTTGCGTGTCGTTGTAGATTTGTTTCGATAGGGTAGCACAATCTCTTCCGTGCAGGATATTTTTTCCAAATTTGTCCTGTACGTCTTTTTTCAACAAATCAATTATTTTTCGATCCATATCTATTGCCGAAGGTATTCTGATTGTACAATTGTAATGTCTTGCTTTTCGAAGATAAAAAATATACCAATGTTAAAAAGCATTTCTGTTGAACAACATGAATGTAATGAACAAAATGAACAGGGAAATGGAATTGTTTTGAGTTTACCGTTAGTTTATTATTCTGCATATTTGTGTTCTAAGGATGTAAACCCATTAAATTATTACGACATGTCAGAAAAATTTCACAAAAGGAAATGGGCTCCGGCTCAGAAGTTTCCCCGAATTGGTGACTTCCATTACCGGAAATTTGTTTCCCGGCGGAAGATTCTTGCCACTTCTCATTCTTCAGAAGAAAGGGAGCTCATGTTCATTGTCGATTGGCAGCTGGACGATAAAACCTGATAAATATGATGGAATATGCAAAAGTAATCCTGCCCGCCGTATGCGGATGGGAAGAATTGTTTCGAAAAGAGTTGGTAAAATGTTTAAAATGGGCAGATTCCGATGAAAAAATGAGATTATACCAGTGGTGCAGCGAAACTTTCTTCGATGAACATCCGGAAATATTAGCTGAAGCTTTTGCTTGCTTTGCATAAGCAAAGAATATTAATGGTGTCTTGATTAAAATGCCATGTCACACGCACCAATCCATGGGAATAACGGGTTGATGCGTTTCCAGAACAATAATATTACCTCAAACAAAATGTAAATCGGTGGAACTTTCTGCACGCTCCACATTCTGGTTCAGTCCTTTATTTACGTTATACCCCCAAATACTCTTTTCCCTTCTATATGATGCTAACCGGGTTTTTTACTTTTGTCTTTAGCAGGGCAATGTCCAGAACATCCATAATTGTTTTCACAAAATGGAAGGTTAAGCCTTTCACATAATCTTCTTTTATTTCTTCCAGATTCTTCTTGTTTTGTTCCGACAGGATAATTTCCGTGATACCTGCCCGGCGTGCGGCCAGTATTTTTTCTTTAATTCCACCAACGGGCAGTACTTTGCCGCGCAGAGTAATTTCTCCTGTCATAGCCAGATTCTCTTTCACTTTGCGCTGAGTAAATGCCGATGCCAATGAGGTAACCATAGTCACCCCTGCTGATGGGCCGTCTTTGGGTATGGCGCCCTCGGGTACATGCACGTGCACGTTCCAACTGGCAAAAACCTCCGGGTCTAAATCCAGCTTTTCGGCATGCGATTTAAGGTATTCGTGCGCCAGCATGGCCGATTCTTTCATTACTTCGCCCAAATTTCCGGTCAGCGTCAAGTTCCCTTTTCCTTTGCTGAGGCTGCTTTCCACAAAAAGAATTTCTCCGCCAACTGCGGTCCATGCCAGCCCGGTAACCACCCCTGCGAATTCGTTACCCTGATATTTTTCTTTCGAATATTCGGTAACCCCCAAATACTCGCGGATGTCTTCTTTGGATATTTTTTTATTGTATGGGGCGTCAAAAGCTATTTTCTTAGCGATGCGCCTCAGCACTTTTGCGATTTTTTTGTCGAGTTCGCGAACGCCGGATTCACGGGTATAACCGTCGATAATCAATTCAATCACATCCTTGCTGAATTTTACATCCTTGTTGGCCAAACCATGGTTCTCCAATTGTTTTGGGATAAGATGGCGTTTGGCAATTTCAATTTTTTCTTCCACAAGGTAGCCGCTTACTTCAATCATTTCCATTCTGTCCCGCAAGGGTGGGGCAATGGTACTAAGGGTGTTGGCGGTGGCGATAAACATTACTTTTGACAGGTCGTAATCTACTTCGATGTAATTGTCGTGAAACTCCGAGTTTTGTTCCGGATCCAGCACTTCTAACAACGCAGAGGCTGGGTCGCCATGAAAATGTGTCGATACCTTATCAATTTCATCTAAAATAAAAACGGGGTTTGACGATTTCGCTTTTTTGATGTTTTGAATGATTCTGCCGGGCATTGCTCCGATATAAGTTTTGCGGTGTCCTCTGATTTCTGATTCGTCATGTAAACCGCCTAAGCTCATCCGCACATAGCTGCGGTCCAGCGCACGTGCTACCGATTTTCCCAACGAAGTTTTCCCAACTCCGGGAGGACCATACAAGCACAGGATAGGTGATTTCATGTCGTTTTTTAGTTTCAAAACGGCCAGGTGTTCCAATATTCTTTCCTTTACTTTTTCAAGCCCGTAATGATCTTCATCAAGCACCTTCGTGGCATTTTTTAGGTCGAAATTGTCGGTGGTATATTCGTTCCAGGGCAAGTCGAGCAGGGTCTGGCAAAACGAAAACTGAACAGAATATTCGCCTGCTGCCGGGTTTAAGCGGCTCAGCTTTTCCACTTCTTTTTTAAAGAATTTGGCAACATAGTCGTTCCATTTTTTTGTCTTTGCCTTTTTCTTCAATTCTTTAATTTCCATTTCAACGGGGTTGCCGCCCAGTTCATCCTGAATGGTTTTCATTTGCTGGTTCAACATGAAATCGCGTTGCTGCTTGTCCATGTCGGTTTTTACCTTTTTCTGGATATCGTGTTTCAGTTCCAGCATCTGCACTTCTCTCACTAAAAAACTGATGGCCTGAATGCCACGGTCTTTGAGGCTTCCAATTTCCAGGAGTTTTTGTTTGTCTTCCACGCTGATGTCGGTGTTGGAGCAAATAAAGTTGATGAGGAAAGTTGAGTTTTCAATGTTCTTAACCGCAAAAGTAGCTTCCGGCGGCACGTTGGCCGAAAATTGCGCAACTTTTATTGAAAGGTCTTTCAACGAACCGACAATAGCATTAAACTCGTTGTCGTTTTGTGGCATCACATCATTCAAAGGCTCTACTTTGGCCTTAAAATAAGGTGTTTCTGTAATAAATTCGTTAATCTGATACCTACGTTTCCCCTGGATTATTACCGATGTAGAGCCGTCGGGCATTTCCAGTATTTTAAGGATTTCGGCAACGGTGCCTACTGTATATAAATCTTTGGGCTCGGGGCGGTCAATGGTATAATCTTTTTGTGCGATGGTACCCAGTAATTTGCTACCCCGATTTACGTCGCGAATGAGTTCGAGCGAACGTTCACGTCCTACGGTTATGGGCAACACTACTCCAGGGAACAATACCGTGTTGCGAAGCGGTAAAATAGGCAGCACATCCGGGACTTCAGTGTTTTTAAGGTCGCGATCATCGCCATCGGCAATTATCGGTATAAATTCGGCATCGCTATTTCTTGCGGATGAAACAAATATATTCTGAAAGTTCATATTTTTAATTCTTCCCATGTTTTTTTGATTTTTCTGACATTCTGGCGCAAAGCCGGTGTATTCAAATTAAGGTACCTTAATTTGCAATACCCATGCCACTTAATGTAAAGGTATAAATAACGCAGATGTTCAACTTTGTGTGTATTGATTTGACAAAATTGTGGTATTTGCAAAAAAAAACATCCGCCTGAAAGGTGGATGTTTCTTACTATCTTTAAGCGTAAAGCCTATTTTTTTCTATTTTCCATGTGTTTTCCATAGCGGTTCATAAACTTGTCAACACGGCCTGCCGTATCCACCAATTTAACTTTACCAGTATAGAAAGGGTGCGAAGTGTTGGAGATTTCAATTTTGTACAGCGGGTATTCAACCCCGTCGATAACTTCGGTTTCGCGGGTAGCAACCGTTGATTTGGTAAAGAAGGTGTGCATGTTCGACATGTCTCTGAACGCTACCAGCCTGTACTCTTCCGGATGTATTCCTTTTTTCATTTTATTTTATTTTTAACCTTGAATGGTTACATTTTATAACTGCAATCCATTCGCTATTTGTTTTAATCTCTTTTATTTGGGCTGCAAAGATATATATAGTTCTTTAATCTCCAAAAAAGTTAATTTATTTTTCTGTGCCGCTTTACGTAATAATCGGTGCTGTTTCAAAGGGCTTGTTTCGGTCGAAAAGATAGCGCATGGTGTAGTGTGTTTTTACTTTTTTAGCGCCTGTTGCCTCATAAACCGCAATGATCTTTGGGTTGAAATCACCTGCCCACGATAGTTCCACCTCAGTGTATTGAGGTTTCTTTTTCATCATTTGTTCCTGATGCCAGAAAAGAGCGGATTCGATGCCCGAACGCTGATACTGCAGATCTATCCCCATAATCACGATACGCGTACGGGTCATCATGTTGATTTTTTTGTAATATAGGAACTTTAAAATTCCCCAGAAATTTAACTTTCCGTTCATTTTTCGGAGGATTTGATTGATGTCGGGTATCATTCCAAACATGGCAATGGGTTTGTCGTCGCTGTATGCAAACCAAATCATTTCAGGATCAACGATGGGTTTCGAAGTAAGCAGAAAATCGTGAATATCCTCCGGATCAAGTGGTTTGAAGTGTTCGTGCAAACGCCATGCACCATCGTAAACGGCACAAAAATCATGGACAAATTTATCAAGCTGCCCATAATCAAGGTGTTCGAATTTGTATTGCGGCTTTTGTGCTACCCAGGCTGCAATTTTCCAAAACCGTGCAGGGAACGGGACGGAATAATCCAGGTGGTAGGATAGCTGTTTGTAATATATTCCAAATCCGAAATTCTGGAAAAGTTCAACATAGTAGGGCGGATTATAAGGCATCCCGAAACCTTGCGGCATAAACCCTTCAGCAAGTACGCCCCAGTCCATAAAGTTTTCGCCAAAATTGATAGGGCCGTCTATTGCTTCCATGCCGTTGGCTTTGTTCCATTCTACTGCGGCCGTAAATAAGCTGTTTGCCGCGTCCTGGTTGTAGGCACATTCAAAAAAACCACAGCCTCCCCAAAGGTTTTCTGTTTTCATCAATTAGAACCCAGCGGATGGCTTTCCCGTTTTTAAAAGATTTGTTTTTATTCGGATCGAAAGTACCCTCCACCATGTTTTCCAAAGGGCAAGCCCAGTTTGGGTCGCCTTTATAAATCAGATGAGGTACTTTATGAAAAAGTTTTCTGGTTTTTTTGTCGTTTACTTCGATTAATTGCATAGCCTGTTTTTAAACCAACCGCACAAAGATAACAAGATTAATTGTTGCATCCGGAAATTTGGTGCGATGAAAGCCGGCTATGCTTATGAAATATTCTTGTTAACGTTTCAACTAAAAAAATGGCATAATCACACCAAACTCATCCAAATGGCAAAATAATTGAACTTGCCCAAATGATCGACCATTGGATCCATTATCCCCCACTACCGACGAAAATTTAAAACACGAATGTACTGTTGCAGCAAAATGTGGCGTTGCTTTGACTAAATTGCTTTCTCAAACTGTATTCCTAAAAGTTGTATCTTGATCCATTCAAATTAAATTTCAAAATATGCAAAAGTTGATTCTTATTTCCCTTGTCATTTTGATGGGATTTGTAACTGCTAACGCCCAAACCAAATCAATCCAAAAAACTTCTTCGCTAATAGAAGCAAGCCCCGAAACTGTTGGTATTTCCACTGAACGACTGGCCCGAATTGATAAAATGTGTGCTGATGAAGTGGAAAAAGGCAACCTGCCTGGAATAGTTTCATTGGTTGCACGAAACGGTAAAATAGTACATTGGAAAGCCTATGGAATGGCAAACAACGCAGAAGATAAAAAACTTAAACGGGATGATATTTTTCGCATTGCCTCACAAACAAAGGCAATTACTTCAACCGCTGTTATGATGCTTTGGGAAGAGGGCAAGTTTCAGTTGGACGACCCGATTTCGAAATACATCCCTGAATTTAAAAACGCACAGGTTTTAAGCACTTTTCAATATTCCGATACAACATGGACTGGTATGCC
>CAJDXF010000103.1_pt1 | contig 10219 bp, 7 predicted proteins | sample 7391791 | NCBI WGS metagenome assembly CAJDXF01 (sample SAMEA7055712, study PRJEB34461) | soil metagenome | biome: terrestrial ecosystem; feature: Peninsula; material: soil | place: Antarctica | collected 2016 | reverse complement strand
GCAAAAACTGCCTTCAATACAGCAAAACAGGCAAAAGCCGAGGAAAGCTATCCGGTTGAAATGATTGCAAAAATCGATTCGATTGTGGAAATCCGTACCCGTTTGGCTGCCGAATCCGAAGCTGAACGACTCCGTTTGGAACAGGAAGCTAATGCTGCTGAAGCTGCCCGTCTTGCTGCTATTCAGGCAGAAAAAGACAAGAACTATTCGGAGGCGATTGCGAAAGCCGATAATCTTTTCGATACTAAAGAATACGAAAATTCGCGTAACGAATATCGTGTTGCATTGAATGTGAAGCCTGAAGAAAGGTATCCACAAACACGGATTGATGAAATAGGAACACTAATGGCTCAACTTTCAGCGGCTCAAAAGACTTATGAAGATGCTGTTAAAATTGGTGACCGTGAGTTCAAAGCCGAGAAATTCGATGCTGCAAAAACTGCTTTCAATACGGCAAAACAGGCAAAAGCTGACGAAAATTACCCAGTTGAAATGATTGCAAAAATCGATTCGATTGTGGAAACCCGTGCCCGTTTGGCTGCCGAATCCGAAGCTGAACGTATCCGTTTGGAGCAGGAAACTGCTGACGCCGAAGCTGCCCGCCTTGCTGCCATTCAGGCTGAAAAAGACAAAAACTATTCGGAAGCAATTACCAAAGCCGACAATTTATTCGATTCCAAAGAATACGAGCAAACCCGGATTGACGAAATCGGGAAATTATTGGCTGATTTGGTAGCCGCAAAAAAAGAGCAGGAGTCGCTGGACAAAAACTATCTGAGTTTGATTCTACAAGCCGACCGCTTTTTTACGGCTAAAAACTTTGAGCAATCAAAAGATAAATACAACGAAGCTTTGGTTTTGAAATCGGAAGAGACGTACCCAAAAGAGCGAATTACCGAAATTGACCGGCTTATAGACCAGCAAGCGTTGGATGAAAAATACCGGACGATTATTGTGGCTGCCGATGCCTTTTTCAAAACGGAAAAATATTTACAGGCAAAAACAGAATATGAAAATGCACTGCTTGTGAAGCCAGCAGAACAATATCCAAAATCACAGATCAGCAAAATCGACGATATATTGGCGAAAGAGCAACAACGAATTTCAGCCGAAAAACAAGCTGCCGAAGATTTGCAACGCCGTAGCAACGAAATTGCAAAAATAACAGAGGAAATTGCTTCTCGCGGGGTTGAAAGTGAGGCAGAATTGAACGTGCTTTACAACGAATTGATAAAACAAGCCGATGCACTTTTCGACACGAAATTATACAATGTTTCGCGCGGATGGTACTACAAAGCATGGGATGTGAAGCCTAAAGAGAAATACCCGCCGCAGCGCATCAACGAAATTAACCGCTTAGTGGGTGGTTTACTGTCGAGCCAATTGGACCGCGATTATCAAAAGTATGTTGATTTGGCCGATTCCACATTCCGCGAAAACCAATACGCTCTGGCCCGCGGCTGGTACAACCGTGCGTTGGGAGTGAAAGGCAATGAAAAATATCCGAAAGACCAACTGGCAGAAATCGAAAAGAAAATTGCCGAACGCTTGGCCGGACAGTCGGGCAGGCAATTCGACATTAATGTGGAAAAAGCTTCAGCAGCACTTGAAGCTAAAAACTACAACGTAGCCCGTTTCTGGTTTAAAAAGGCACTGGAACTGCGCCCTAATGATGCCGATGTAAATGAAAAATTACAGGAGATTAGTGATGCTTTGAAATAATCGGGTATTAATGTTCAACCGCATTCAACATCGCCCTTCTTTTTTTTATCAGATCTTCTAATTCAATCACCATGTCGGGGTTAACTTGTTTTGCCATTTCAACGACGTATCGTTCCGTTTCGTCGATGTATTGGGCTATTTTTTTATCGGTAAATATACTTCGGTTAATGTCGGTGAGGTTACTGATCCGGTCTGCTACTTTTAGGATTTTTGCATTTCTCGAACCTGTTTCCAAAATCCGTTTTAAATACTCTGCTTTTGTTTCATTTACATCTTTGGTCACCTCTAAAACCAGTTGCGTAACCATTTCTCCATCGGAATCCAGGTTGTCAATGGTTGATCTGTCGGTGTCAGGAATGTCTTCGAAAAGGTCGTGCAGCAACGATGCTTTCAGCAAAATGGAATTGGAAAAATATTTGTAATCCATTAGAATGCCTAACGTGGCAAAAGCGTGCCGGAACTGATTTCCTCCCACGTGACGTGGATTACCAATTAGCGCGGTAGCTTTAACCAGATACGGGGCTAAAACCAGTGATCGAAGTCTGTCTTCGGCAGTCATCTTGCCAGGTTTTAAATTTGGGGATAAAAATATTCAAAAATTATCATAATAAAATGAAAAAAGTGAATTTTGTTGGGGTCGGTTTGTAGGTTTCTCCTGCCGTCAAACTATCTTTCCTTATCTTTGTTCCTTCAAATTTAAAAATACAAATGCACGAAATACTGTTTTGGATAATCATCGCCATTATCGTTCTTGATTTTTTGTTCGAGAAATACCTCGGTTACCTCAATACAACGAAATGGAGCGATGTGCTGCCCGATGAGGTAAAGGGGATTTACGACGAGGAAAAATACAAAAAGCAGCAAGCCTATCAGCGCGAAAATTACCGTTTTGGACTGCTGACCAGTTCGTTCAGCTTTACAATAACCTTGTCAATGATTGTGTTTTACGGCTTCGCTTTGGTTAATGGCTGGGCATGGGAATTTACTTCAAACGCCATTCTTGCCGCCTTGATTTTTTTCGGGATACTGATGTTTGCTTCCGACCTTCTAAGCATACCGTTCGATGTTTACGATACCTTCAAAATCGAGGAGAAATACGGATTCAACAAAACCACGGTGAAAACCTTTGTGTTTGATAAATTAAAAGGTTGGTTGATTGGTGCCTTGATTGGCGGTGGAATGCTGGCGCTTATTATTTTCATTTACCAGAAAACACAAAACTCATTTTGGATTTATGCGTGGATAGTGGTCTCGGCGTTTTCAATTTTTATGGCTATGTTTTATTCCAACCTCATTGTGCCTCTATTTAATAAACAAACACCTTTGGAAAGCGGCGAACTGCGCATAGCAATTAAAACGTTTTCGGATAGAGTTGGCTTTAAACTCGACAACATTTTTGTGATTAATGGCTCCAAACGTTCCACTAAAGCCAATGCCTACTTTACCGGTCTGGGCGCGAAAAAGCGGATTGTGCTTTACGACACGCTCATCAATGATTTGGAAACTGAAGAGCTGGTAGCGGTGCTGGCACACGAGATTGGGCACAACAAAAAGAAGCATGTAACGCAGGGTTTGATTATTGGTATTCTCCAAACCGGTGTGGTTTTATTTATTTTTTCCTTGCTCATTAGCAACCCTCATTTAAGTCGTGCGCTGGGTGTGGAAGTACCCAATTTCCACATTGGGCTGGTGGCATTTGGCATTTTGTATTCGCCCGTTTCCTTTGTTTTGGGGATTTTTATGAACTTGCTTTCCAGAAAAAATGAATACGAGGCCGACGAATTTGCCGCTGTTAACTATAAACCCGGAGCGCTTGCTTCTGCCTTAAAAAAGCTCTCGGTAACCAACCTGAGCAATTTAACTCCTCACAAATCCTATGTTTTTTTCCATTATTCGCACCCCACGCTGTTGCAACGATTAGCACATTTAAAAAAGTTCGAGAAAAATAAAACTCAATGAAAGCAGAAATTATAACCATTGGAGACGAAATATTGATTGGTCAGATTGTGGATACCAATTCGGCCTGGATGGCGGAACAATGTAATTTGAACGGTATTGAAATCTATCAAATTACCTCAGTGCACGACGACCACGAGCACATTATGGAAGCTTTGAAAAAAGCCGAAGAAAAGGTTGATTTAGTTTTGATTACCGGAGGTTTGGGTCCAACCAAAGACGACATTACAAAAAATACACTTTGCGAATATTTCAACACGAAGCTGGTCTTTCACGAGCCCACTTTTGAGCATATCAAAACACGATTTAAAAATCGAAATATTGATATCAACAAGCTAAACCACGATCAGGCTTTAGTGCCCGAAGGTTGCACGGTGTTATTCAACAAAGCGGGAACTGCGCCCGGAATGTGGTTCGAACGTAACGATACGATTTTCATTTCAATGCCGGGAGTGCCGTTTGAGATGAAATATTTGGTAGAATTTGAAATATTTCCACGACTGCTGAACAATGGAAAAACAAAAGCCATTTATCACAAAACTGTTCTAACGCAAGGTTTACCGGAGTCGATGTTAGCAGAAAAAATTGAAGATTGGGAAGATGCGCTTCCGGAAAACATAAAATTGGCCTATTTACCCAATCCGATGTCGGTGCGACTGCGACTTTCAGCAATGGGAGCCGATAAGTTGCAACTCGAAAAGCTGGTGGAAAGCGAGATAGAAAAACTTCAACAAATTATTCCTGAAAATATATTTGGCTACAACGATGAAACCATGGCCGAAGTGATCGGCCGAATGTTGAAAGCAAAAAATCAAACTCTCGCACTTGCCGAAAGTTGCACCGGAGGTTACATTTCGCATTTAATAACTTCGGTGGCCGGTGTTTTGGGGGTAAAGAACAAAACTTCAGTTGAATTTGGTGCCGTAAGCGAACAGGTTGCCCGGGAAATGGCTCTTGGTGCAAAGAGGGTTTTGAATGTAGATTTTGCCCTTGCTACAACCGGAATTGCCGGGCCGGGCGGAGGAACGGACGAAAAGCCGGTGGGAACAGTATGGATTGCCATTGCGAGCCCAACCCGCACAATAGCTCAGAAATTTGTTTTTGGCGACAATCGAGAACGGAACATCATCCGCTCCGGTCAAACCGCATTGCAAATGCTGCGAAGGTTGATTTTAGAAGAGTTGTAACAGAATCCGGTTTTGGTTTATTTAACACATGTCAACTCCGATTTGAGTTTGATTTGCTATTTTTGAATACAATTTTTTTCAATTTGACTAAATGTTTAAATGAATTTTACGTTAGAACACTATGGAAGGAAATTTAAGTTCAAATTTTTCAAATCTGCTCTCACATCTTAATAGTTAATACTCAGTATTTAAAATAGATTTAATGAAAAAAACAATTATAATTATTGCAGCGGTCTTCGTCTTATTGGTGGCTGCTCTGTTTCTGCTTCCGGTGTTTTTTAAACAGAACATTCTGCAAGCTACCAAATCGGCGTTAAACAAAAGTTTGAATGCTGAAGTGGAGTTTGCCGACCTTAATTTGTCGCTGTTCCGGAATTTTCCCAAAGCAACAATAGTGATTAAAAAAGTAAGTGTTGTGGGCAAGGGAGAATTTAGTGCTGACACTTTGGTGAATGTGGAATCGCTGCAGGCAACCATGAATCTTTCCTCAATTTTCAAAAAATCGGGGAGAAGTGTAGATGAAATTATCCTCAGCCGTCCCATTCTGAATTTTGTGGTAAGCGAATCGGAAACCAACAACTGGGACATTGTAAAAGCTGATTCTTCACAATCGGTTGAATCCGGCATAACTTCCGACGGAGTTGAGCAGGAAAGTGATTTTGAACTGCAACTGGAAAAAATAAAAATAAACAATGGCTTGGTAATTTATAACGACAGGGCAGCCAAAATGCTGCTGCAATTCGCAGGTCTTAATTTTGATGTTTCGGGCAAAATGTACGGCACTTCAACCGAATTGCTTGCAAATGGAAAAGTCGATGATTTTTTGCTGAATTACGGTGGAACGGATTACATCCAAAAGACTTCGCTCGAAACCAAAACTTTGCTCGATGTGAATTATGAAACCATGAAGTTCAGCATCATGGAAAACGAACTTTTTGTGAACCGTTTGCCGCTGGAAGTAACCGGAAACGTGGAAATGCCTTCTGACAGCATGTTTTTCAATCTTCAGATAAAAACCAAGGAATCGGATTTTGAAAACTTTCTGGCACTGGTTCCGCCGGTTTACGAAGAATACCTGAAAGATATGAAAACCAGTGGTTCGGCAACTGTTTCGGGGCGCTTCGAAGGCTTGTACTTCGAAGATAATTATCCGGAACTGTACCTCAATATGGACGTTAAAAACGGAACAATACATTATGCCGATTTACCAGAAAAAATTGAAAAAATCAGAGCCGATGTGATTATTTCAAAACCTCAGGGCGATTTCAACTTAACCACTGTGACCATTAAGGATGCACATGCCGAAGTAAAAAATAGTCCTGTTGATTTTACGCTTTCGCTTTCTAATTTAATCGAAGACCTTCATTTCGACGGAGCTTTGGTGGGAAAAGTTAATTTCAATGATTTGAAAGATGCCTTGCCCTTAGACAGCGTAAATATTTCCGGGATTATTGATGCCAACTTATTTGTGAAAGGGAATTATTCAGCCGTAGAAAAAGAAGAATACGACAAAATAAAATCGGACGGGATTGTGTTATTAGACAATTTTATTTATGATTCGCCCGAATTGTCCCAGCGTATTTTTGTACCGCAGGGCAAACTCGATTTTTCGCCTGCAAATATAAATCTGCGTCAATTCAATATGAAAATAGGGCAGAGCGATTTTAATTTAACGGGAATTGTTTCCAACTATCTGAACTATTTTTTGAAAGACGGCATAATTACCGGCGAACTTCAACTTCGCTCATCCATGGTAAATATCAATGAGTTGCTGCGTTTGCAAATTCCTGACAAAGAGGAGGCTGTTGCTCAAAATACAAGCACTGAAAGTTCAACTAAGGCAGAAGATGCTAAAGCTGAAAATCTGGCTTTCGATGTGCCTAAGAATGTCGCGCTGACGTTTCGCACCAATATCGATAAAGCAGTGCTCGATAAAATGCTTATCTCCGACATAAAAGGCCAGATTACAGCCAAAAACGGAAAATTGCTGTTGGACGGGCTGAATATGAAAATGCTCGAGGGAGAAATGAACCTTACAGGCTCATACCAAAATACACCCGAAAACCAACCGCTTTTCGATTTTGGTTTCGATGTTATCCGTTTCGACATCCCCGCCGCATACCAATCGCTGACCGGTATACAAAAAATGCTTACCGTGGCTGCGCACAGTGAAGGAAAACTGAATGCTGCGTTTAAAATGAACGGCCAGATGTCAGCGAACCATAAAATTATTCCCAGTTCAATCGACGGGAGCGGCCAATTCCAAACTCTTGGCCTTCATATAATGGAATCGCCTGTTTTTCAACAGCTCAAGGGTATTTTGAAATCAGAAAAACTGAGGAATGTAGCAATTGACGATTTCATGGCCAGCTTTAAAATCGATAATGGCAACATCGACTTGAAACCGTTTAAAACAAAAATAGCCGGACAGGAAACTATTTTGCAAGGGCAATTGAGTGCACAAAACTTGCTTAATCTAAAACTTGATTTTAATGTTCAGCGCGATGCTTTTGGCACCGATATACAAAATATTTTGAGTATTATACCGGGTAACCAAAACATTACAGTTGTGCCGGCAGGTGTAATTATACGGGGCCCTGTGGGCGATCCCGAAGTGAAATTGGACTTATCGGAAACACGTAAAACTGTAACAGATGCAACGAAAGGCGAAATTCAAAAATCACTTAAAGATTTGGGCAAAGGCTTGAAAAAAATGTTAGGAAATTAAAAGAGATCTATTATGCAAAATAAAGTAGTTGTGATAACCGGTGCTTCGTCGGGGATTGGAAAAGCTTTGGCCGAAAAATTTGCTTCCGAAGGATGGGACTTGGTTTTGGCCGCTCGCAGGATAGAACTCCTTAAAGAACTGGAATCCAAATTCAGAAATGTAAGTGTGTTGTCGGTGAAAACCGATGTTTCGGTAGAAGCTGATTGCCGCAATTTAATCGACAAAGCCATTGAAAGGTTCGGGAAGATCGACGTGTTGATTAACAATGCCGGAATTTCGATGCGCGCGTTGTTGCAAGATGTAGAGCTTGATGTTTTGAGGCGGTTGATGGATGTGAATTACTGGGGCACAGTATATTGCACTAAGTTCGCACTGCCACATTTGATAGAACAAAATGGTTCGTTGGTTGGGATATCTTCTACTGGTGGCTATATCGGCTTACCGGGTCGAACCGGGTATTCGGGGTCGAAATTTGCCGTCCGTGGTTTTTTGGACACTGTGCGGATTGAAAATCTAAAAACCGGCTTGCACGTTTTGATGGCATCTCCGGGGTTCACTGCTTCCGATATAAGAAAAACTGCCCTGATGCACAACGGTAACGAGCAAGGCGAAACACCACGAAATGAAGCAAAAATGATGTCGGCAGAAAGGTGTGCCGCTATTATTTATCGCTCCATAAAACGCCGCCAACGAAAAATAATCATCTCGTTTTGGGATGGCAAAGTGGTTGTGCTTACCGCAAAGCTTTGGGCATGGCTCGTTGACCAGGCACTATACAAGGTATTTGCTAACGAACCGAATTCGCCGTTGAAGTAAAATTAATAATCGAAAAAACTAAATTACATGGAAGAGTTATCTGTTGGAACAAGAGTCGATCACCCTCGATATGGGGAAGGAATTGTTAGTAAAAACAACCTGACTGCTTACGAGATTTTTTTTGAACGCGGAGGAAAAATGGAAATCACAAAACGAAATACCGACTTAACGGTGTTAAAGAAAAACGAAGATGCGCCAAAGAACGGAATCTCTATTGCCGAAATTGAAACGGTAATGAACTACGTGCTTGACAAATATGCCGGATTGACCGAGGTAATTCCTTTAGGTGAAAAATGGCAAGGAGGAACAATGCTATTGCAACCGGAGAATAAGGAATTGCAGCCTAAAGAAATTCCAATTGAAACCTTCTTTCATAAAATTGTGATGCTGCGTGACAGGCTGCGCGTTTTGGAGCAAAATATCAACAGCCACAAAGTTCTGAGCGATGCAGAAAAAGTAGATTTTCAACAATACATTACACGCGTATATGGTTCGTTGACTACCTTCAATATTCTTTTTTCCGAAAAAGAACATTATTTCGTTGGAGCAAAGTCCAAATGAGATAAGATATAAGAAAGTAAGACACAAGACACAAGAAGCAAGACACAAGATAATTCTCATAGCTCACACATTTCATATCTCACAGTCTTGATACTCAATACTTGATTCTCGATACTAAAAAAAAAGAAATGAAAGAAATAAATATATTAATTCTCTCTATGTTATTGGCAACAATCATAATGGCACAGGATAAAACCCTGAAAGTGTGGCCCAACGGTGCTCCCAACGATAACGGGATGAAAGAACCTGAAGAAAAGTACGATGGCGTTCGGGTACGCAACGTTTCGGAAGCTGAAATGTACGTTTATCTACCCGAAAAAGAAAAAAATACCGGAGCTGCTGTTGTAATTTGCCCGGGTGGCGGCTATATGATAGAAGCCATGGACCACGAAGGCTATGACATGGCGAAGTGGCTGGCATCGAAAGGTGTCGCAGGAATTGTGCTGAAATACCGCCTTCCCTATGGTCATCATGAAATACCTTCGGGCGATGCCTGGCGCACAATTCGAATTGTGCGATCAAATGCGAAAGAGTGGGGGATAGACCCTTCAAAAATTGGAATTGCCGGTTCGTCGGCCGGAGGGCATCTTGCATCAACTGTAGGAACGCAGTTTAATTTGGGGGATAGCAACAGTTCCGATCCCTTGGAACGCATCAGTTGCCGTCCCGATTTTATGTTGCTGCTCTATCCGGTGATTTCGTTCAACGAGGCATTTGGACACATGGGATCGCGTAAAAACCTCATTGGCGAAGGAAACGACTGGAAATTGGTGGAAAAATACTCCAACGAATTGCAAGTGACGCCGCAAACTCCACCCACATTTTTGGTTTTAGCCGACGATGATACCGGCGTTCCCCCAAGGAACTCCGTAGAATTTTACCTTGCGCTGAAGAAAAATAACATTCCCTCCGAAATGCATATTTTTCAGGAAGGCGGCCACGGATTTGGAATAACAAAAAAGAATTTGCCTGTTGACAATTGGCCGAACCTATTTTTCGACTGGTTGAAAGCACAAAAAATTGTAAAATAAATGAGCGAAACACATCCTAAAAACGTTATTAAGTTCTGCCCAAAGTGCGGTTCTTCCCAATTTAAAAGCCAAAAAGATAACTCGTTTAAATGTGATGCATGCGGTTTGCATCTTTATTTTAATGCCTCGTCGGCTGTAGCAGTTTTGGTAACAGACGAAAACGAAAAACTAATGCTGGTAACTCGTGGTGTAGAACCGGATTACGGGAAATTAGATTT
>CAJDXF010000042.1_pt1 | contig 10250 bp, 10 predicted proteins | sample 7391791 | NCBI WGS metagenome assembly CAJDXF01 (sample SAMEA7055712, study PRJEB34461) | soil metagenome | biome: terrestrial ecosystem; feature: Peninsula; material: soil | place: Antarctica | collected 2016 | reverse complement strand
TTACTGATATTATTAATTCTCGCTTTCAGATTATCAAAAGTTACCGCACCTGGCTGATCATTGTTTTCCCAGTGTTCTTCATATCGTATGTTTGCATTTACTAACAGAACCGAATCAATGTGAAAACCAAAAGGAAGATTGTTGACCATTTCCGATGGTAATTTCGTATCCGGTTTTTCGGGGAAAGGAAGCCGTTTGTCACGAAAAACCGTCATTGCAAAATCACGGAAATACACTCCGGAAACCACGAATGCGGTATCTTGTAACGCAGCATCTAAATTCAGGTGTTCCAGAGTCACTGATTTTGCATTGATGTCAAACCAATCGGTTTGTACGCCGGTATGATGTGCAATTTCATATTTAGCAAATTCTGACTTCAGCGAAAAGGAATCCAGTTGGGCTTTGTTCTCTTTAGAGTCGTAACGGAATTTGTCCGTTTCAAGCCGGTATAAACCTCCCGGTAAAGCATACCTAACTTTGCTCAAATCAAGTTCTGCTTTGTCGAAAAATGCCCAATTAGCATTATACTGTAAACTAGTATCGTGGCTTGAAATGTTATTTAATTTAAAATTGATTTGCGCATGAAAAACGGTATCACGCGTCAAAGAATCCATTCTGTAAAACAACGATTCGGCATTTTCAACCTCGAATGTTTTAATATCAATTTGTGGAATTTTGCGGTCATGTACCCGAGTATCTTTTGGTTTTTCAGATATATCCTCCCGAAGTGGATAAAGCAATTTCGGATTTGAAACCAGCACTTTTGTTATTTTGAATTTTCTTTTGAAAAGTGCTGGGAAAATACGGATTCGATTCAACTCGATTGCGGTAGCCTGGAATGGAATGTTTTGCAGGGAATCTTTGAGGACAATTCCCTGCATCACTATACTTCGTGTAAATAGATTTACATCTACTGTTTCAAAATCCACATCATATGCTCCTAACTTGCCAAAATCTCGGATTTTTGTCTCGATTACATTCGACACAATCAATGACCCGAACCACAAAACTAAAACAGCAATAATTAATCCTACCAGTGGAAACAGCCACACTCGTTTTCTTATATTCATGCTGTTTTTTTATTTGTTATGTAAGTTATGATTTTTTTGCCGCCCCGGCAATTACGCCACCAACTATGGCAATTACAGCACTAAATATTACCGGGGTCCAATTTGCTTTGCTCACGGCAATATCTAATCCGAACAAACTAAAAGTTTCTGAATCGTTCATGGCTTGAATTCCAAAAACTATTAACCCCACAATTCCGAGGGCCAACAAAACAATACCTACTATTTTCATAATTTAAATTTTTATGTGTATTACATTGTCTGTCAAAACCGTTCCATCTTTTTGAATATGATTTTAGTTTTTGTAGTTTATAGGCAAGTATCACGATGCCAATGTTTTAAAATATTTCGGAATTTTGGAAGTGTAAAAGCGGATGCCCATCATTATACCCATGTTGTGGTGGTAATTCCTCATGCCGTCCTTCCTGTGGGTATTGGTAATCAGGGTTTTATTGAAGGGCTGCTCAGTGGTGGCCATTTTGCAAAACAGGGTTTAGCAAAGCTTAAAACTTATCGTTAATAGATGTAAGCATAGAAAGGAAATATTAATTTTAAATGACAGTAAAATGAAATCAAAAGCGAACAGGTCAAAAAGAATTGACATCACTCAGGATTATGAGCCAATGTCGCGGGTGAAATCAAAACTTGCGAGAAATGAAAAACTTCGTGCGGAACGAACGGGCGCAGATCTTTCAAAACCAGAAATAAAAATGGGACGTGCGACTAAAAAAAATGAGTTGAAAGGGCACGAACGGAAATCATGGTTAAGTAGCAGTGAATGGAAAAATTACGGTCACTTTTTTTAAATAGCGTTTGTTTAAAAAGGTTACAAGCTGTTTAACGGAATTTCATATATTTGCATAATACCTAATGTGAGATCGTTCATGTACCAAGTTTATTCCGGATTTTATGCAAAAAAAGTGCGACGTTGTACAGCAAAATTGGCTCGAAATTTCGAGATCTATTAATGAGCTATTGGAGAACCCCACAGAGTTTGTCGAAGAAATTAACCACATGCAGGAATGGCTAAAAACACACTTGCATAAAATAGCCCTGCAACGAAACCAAAACGACCAGGTTATTATTCCAAACCTGACAGACCGTGCCATTCGTAAAGATTCGCTGTTGATTTGCGATTCCTCTTTCACCATCCATAATTATTCGGGAGTACAGAATTTCTTCTCAGGCCTCGAAATTGGCAAAGATAAACCTCTGAGTTTGTTTGATTTAGTGGAGGAGAAAGACCAGGCTAAATTGAAAGCCGCTTTTCAGGAAGCCGTTAGGAAAAAACAGGATGTGAAACAAGAGCTGAGAATAAGAACAAATTCTGAAGTTCTCAGCCGTTGTATTTTACATATTGATATGGCTGCCAGTAATCCCGCGAACGACCGATACGTAATTAGCTTTAAGTTTGGTGGAGTAATGGCCCTTCAGTTGCTGGAATACCAGTCGCTGATACTGGATGCTATGCCAGGAGTGGACATTCATCTGTTCGACAAAAACTACAATTATCTTTTTGCCGGCGGAAAAGAAAAGGAACGCTTCAGCTATAACAACATTGAATTGATCGGCAAATCAATGTTTGAGGCACTTGATAAAAAAGTGGTAAGGTTGATATACCCGTATGTTAACAAGGCTATGCAGGGTGCGCTAAACGAAGGAGAAATCCGCTATAAACATGAAATTTATTATCTGCAGGCCATCCCGGTCAAAAGTTTCAAAAATGAGACGGTGGCGGTTATTCTGTTTTCTCAAAACATCACCAATGATAAGGAGATTGAAGATCAACTCAAACTCGGTAAGGAAGAAGCATTGAAAGCCGATAAACTGAAATCCATTTTCATTGCCAACCTTAGCCACGAAATCCGTACTCCGCTAAACGCTATTATTGGTTTCTCAGAGCAGTTGGATAAAACGGTGCTTTCAGAAGAACAGGTTAAATACAACAGTATGATCAAAAAGGCATCCGATCATTTACTTTATCTGGTAACCGAAATCGTTTTCCTGTTTAAATTGGGTATGGGGAAAGTGTTTATCGAAAAAACACCCTTCTCCTTGTCCGAGCTGCTTGCGGAACTCTACGATACTTTTTCTAAACAGGCAGCAGAGAAACAGCTAAACCTGACTTTTGAATTTACCGATGATTTCCCGGAAGCTGTGGTAGGAGATTCGTATCGCGTACGGCAAATTTTAAGTAATTTATTGTCAAACGCCATTAAATATACCGATAAAGGAGCAATAAAACTGGAAGGCAAGCTTCGCAAGGAATATAAAACAAAAGTAGAGCTTCAATTTTCGATAAGCGATACCGGTATTGGCATCAGCCGCACGCACTTAAAAAAGGTTTTCGACGTGTTCGAACAAGGTAGCAAATTTAATGTCGCTTTCAGAAGTGGGGCAGGCCTTGGCCTGGGTATTTGCAAACGCCTGACAGAGCTACTCAATGGGAAGATCAACGTCAGCAGTAAACTGAACGTTGGTTCTATTTTTACAGTTATGCTTCCTTTTCCGAAGATTAAGAGCCTGGATCAAATTCCAAAAAAGGAAAAGCAATTTGTATTGAGTGAAAATCAAAATCTTCTGGCAGGAAAAAAAATTCTGTTGGCTGACGACGATGAACACAACTTAATTTTATCCGACAACATTTTAAAACGCTGGCGAGCCGATTATACGTTGGTGGATAATGGTGAAAAGGCAATCGATCTGCTTAATAAGCTCAAGTTTGATATCGTCATTGTTGATATTCATATGCCCGGTAAGAACGGGCTCGACGTAGCCCGGTTTTTACATTCTACACCTAATCTTAATTCAGAAACTCCGATTTTCTTTATCACGGCTAATGCTTTCCATACCGACTTACATAATTATTTAAAAGAAGGATTTGACGGTTATCTCGTAAAGCCTTTCAAAGAAGTGGACTTCTATAGCAAACTCTGCAATATTTTGGAATTGGGGCATCTGGAGAAAGAAACAAAGGAGCTAAAACTAAGCGCAGAAAGCGGAATAAGGGACGTCTTTAGAACCGATGATCTGGTGAAAACAGCTGCAGATGATCGTGAGTTTTATGAAAACATGTTGAATAATTTTATCCATAGTGCCGAAAGTCTTAAACAACTCTTTGATGAGGCTCCTGAACATAAAAACTGGCAGGAAGTTGGGGAAAAAGCACATAAGGCAATTACTTCTTTTAAGTATTTCGGGCTACTGGCAACTGCCGGATTGCTTGAAAAAGTTGAAGATCATACGGTTCGCGTATTGAATGCTGAAAAGGCCAAACCGGTATTGTCGAAAGCTTCGGAAAATATTGATAAAATAATAGCGCAGGCAAAAATCAATTTGATTGGTTAAGTTCGTTAGTTGTTCTAAATTTGCAGGTGTAATGGAAACTCAAACCAAAAATCATGAAAAAATCAATGGGGAATATACTTGTTATCGACGATGATAATTTTATTTGTGAAATTTTAGGACGTCATCTTCGCAATAACAACTATCAGGCACAGACTGCAATTTCGGCAAGAACTGCCTTCGATTTGCTTAAAGATAATTCATTCGATCTGGTGCTTTGCGACTTCCGCCTGCCTGACAGCAGCGGACTTGATGTTTTGCAAAAGATGCGTTCCATGCAATATAACATGCCTGTTATTATTATGACTGCTTATGCCGACGTCCGTATGGCCGTTAAACTCATTAAAATGGGAGCTGCCGATTACATTGCCAAACCTATTCAACAGGAAGAACTTTTGGTATTGATTAAAAACATCCTTTCAAAAAGTGTTGCTGAAACACCGAAAAAAAATAAAACTTCATTTCTGAACGGTGATTTTGTTGCAGGTGAAAGTGAGCAGATAAAACAGCTTATTTCTCTGGCGTTAAAAGTGGCACCAACCAATATGTCGGTGATAATTGAAGGTGAAACAGGAACCGGAAAAGAATATATTGCGCGTTTTATACATGAGAACAGTCCGCGCAAAAACAAGCCTTTTGTTGCAATCGACTGTGGAGCAATTCCCAAAGAACTGGCTAACAGTGAGCTTTTTGGTCATGTTAAAGGTTCGTTCACCGGCGCACTCTACGACAAAGAAGGAGTATTTCAAAAGGCCGATGGCGGAACGCTGTTCCTGGACGAGATTGGAAATCTTACTTATGAAATCCAATTAAAACTGCTGCGAAGCATTCAGGAACGGGTAGTTTCGAAAGTTGGCGATTCAAAAAGCCAAAGCATCGACATCCGGGTGCTTACGGCATCAAACGAAGATTTACAAAACAGTGTAAAAGAAAATAATTTCAGAGAAGATTTATACCACCGTTTAAACGAGTTTAAACTGAATTTGCCCCCCTTGCGCAATCGCCCGGTGGATATTTTGTTGTTCGTGGAGCACTTCGTTAAAATGTCGAACGACGATTTGAACAAGCAAGTGCGCGGGTTAAGTGCTGAAGTAGAAAAAATATTTCTGAACTATCCGTGGTACGGCAATTTACGCGAACTGAAAAATATTGTGAAACGTTCCGTTTTAATGTCGGAAGGAGAATGGATAGAGAAAAATTGCCTGCCCCACGAAGTGATTTATCCCTCATTTGAACACGTTGATGCTCCCAATCCAGAGTTTGATTCAGAAGCTAAATCCTATTCGCTGCTTAAAAATGCTTCCTCCGACATTGAAAGGCAACTCATTGTGAAAACCATACAGGAAGTGGGGTTCAACAAGTCAAAAGCTGCAAAAGTTTTGAATATTGACCGCAAAACGCTTTACAATAAAATGAAGTTGTACAATATTGACCTGTAAAAAAATGTGAGTTTGGTTTTGGAGTGATTAAAAAAAGAGAAGAGTTTTGAACTTCGCGATTTTGAGTTTTGTTTTGTTTATTTGTTTTTTTGGAACAAGATTTGAATCACTCTTGTGATTAAAAAGGTTTAATGGGAGCATATAAAAAATATAAGAAGGTTGTTTTTATTGATGATGACAAGGATTTAGTTGATTTATACGACGCCAACTTACGGCGGAAAAAACTTTCAGACTACTTCACTTATTTTGATAATGCAAGCGATGGAATCGATTTCTTAAAGGATACAAAGAGGGATGATTTGCCTGATTATATCCTGCTTGACCTGTACATGCCCGAAATGAACGGATTTGATTTTTTGGATAGCATTAGAAAAGTCAATAAAATAAAAAAATCAGTAGAAATTTTTATATGCACTTCCTCCAAAAGAGAAGAGGACCGAAAGAGAGCCATGAAATACCCCTTTGTGAGTGCATATATAGAAAAGCCCTTGGAATCAGATTTCCTTGAATTTTTAATAAAGGATCAGATATAACGAAATCCTTTCCACATAATGAGTATTAAACTCCACATCAATACCGACAGGTAAAAAAGGCCCAATCTAAAAGGGTTTTTTTCGTTTTACGGGTATTCCCTTGATTCTACTACTGTTTCGGTAACTGCACGCTTCTTTTTCGTTTTTTGGCATTATTTTGAAAGATAAGTAAACTGATATCGAATTGGTTTTAATTAAAAATTTGAAATGATGAATAGAAGAAATATTTTTAGAATGACCATAATTGTTTTGTTTGTTGCCGGCTTGACGGTTTCTTGTAATCAGCCATCGAAAACACACGATGCGACAAAAGAACGCAATGAGATTGCTAATGGTGACCAATCGGAAATGAAACGTGATTACCAGCGTGCGGTTCAAAAAGCAGAAAATGAGCTGGACGACCTACGGGAAAATCTAAATAAACTTGATGAAAGTGATCCTGATTTTGCCACCAAACTCGACCGGGAACTGGACGAGTTCAATAAGAAAATGGACAAAATTGGCGATGATCTGCGCAAAGGAAGTAACCATTTTAGCAATGAAACCGACCAGGCTCTGGAAAATGCCCGAATGAAAGCAAAGCAATTGGGCGACAAACTGGACAAGTGGGCCGCCAAAACGGGAGATAACATCGAACAAATGGGCGATGATATTAAAAAGAATTTTCGCGAACTAAAAGAAGACATTAAACGTAAGAATTAAAGGTTTCGTGTTGGTTTGTAGGTTTGATTTGGTTTGGTAGAAGGGCATACTTTGTCCTTCTACTTCTTTCCCTTCAAAATACCAACTCTCCCAGAAACTATACGTATAATAAATAACTCAAACAATTAAAAATCAATTACAATGAAAGAAAAAACAATTACCGAAGCGTTGGTAGATCACCACAATGAAATGCGAAAATTAGTCAAGGAAATCAAAAAAGATCCGTCTAAATTTATTTACCTCAAAAAACACCTTGACATTCATCACGAACTCGAGGAGGATATCCTGTTGAGCAAATTGCATACAAAAAAGGACATTCAGGACGAGTCGCTTGAATCGCAGGAAGAACATGTTGTATTGAATTTTCTTCTTCTGGATTTGGCTGATTTTCCAAAAGATAATAGCCGCTGGATGGTGAAATTTAAAGTTTTCGACGAAATTCTCGATCACCACCTTACGGAAGAGGAGGAAGACCTCTTTCCCGATGTTGATAAAATGCTGGACAAAAAAGAACTTATCGAATTAGGCCAGCAATTTTTGGAGCTGAAAAACAAACGCCTGGAGGCAGCTTTGGAAACTAAACCGGTGAAAGAACTTGAAACACCAAAAAAACCAAAGTAAACTCATGGCAACGAACAACAATTCTGCTTCAAAAGCCAATGAAGACGCCAAGAGGAAAGATCTTCAAAAAAACACTGTCGAAAACGACGGAAAGTTTATGACGACTAATCAGGGATTGCGTATAAACGACGATCAAAATTCCCTGACTGCCGGAGACCGCGGCCCTACTTTGCTGGAAGATTTCCACTTACGCGAAAAAATCACACATTTCGACCATGAGCGAATTCCTGAACGCGTTGTTCATGCCCGTGGAAGTGGTGCCCACGGCTATTTTGAACTAACCGAGTCGTTATCGAAATATACCAAAGCAAAATTTTTACAGGAACCAGGAACACGAACTCCGGTATTTGTGCGGTTCAGCACGGTTGCCGGTTCACGTGGTTCTACCGATTTATCGCGTGATGTACGCGGTTTTGCCGTAAAGTTCTACACTGAAGAAGGTAATTATGATCTGGTGGGAAACAATATGCCGGTATTTTTTATTCAGGATGCATTGAAGTTCCCCGATTTGGTTCATGCTGTAAAACCTGAACCCAATAACGAAATTCCACAAGCTGCTTCGGCACACGATACTTTTTGGGATTTTGTTTCTCTCACACCTGAAACTCTTCACAACGTGATCTGGGTGATGAGCGACAGGGCAATCCCGCGTAGTTTGAGAATGATGGACGGCTTTGGGATTCATACCTACCGTTTTGTGAACAGTGAAAATAAATCCGTTTTTGTCCGTTTTCACTGGAGACCATTGCTCGGAGTACATTCGGTTTTGTGGGATGAGGCGCAAAAGATTTCTGGTAACGACCCTGATTTTCACCGTCGCGATCTTTACGATACGATTGAAAGCGGCACCCCGGCAGAATGGGATTTCGGAGTGCAGATTGTAGAAGAAAAAGATGAGCATAAATTTAACTTTGATCTGCTCGATCCAACAAAACTCATCCCCGAAGAGCTGGTGCCTGTGCAGATTGTCGGCAGGATGAGCTTAAACCGCAATCCGGATAATTTTTTCGCTGAAACCGAACAGGTTGCTTTTCACCCGGGTCATGTAGTTCCAGGAATTGACTTTTCAAATGATCCCTTACTGCAAGGCAGGTTATTGTCGTACACCGATACTCAGTTAATTCGTTTGGGAGGACCCAATTTCCATGAAATTCCGATCAACCGACCCGTTGCGCCCATTCACAATAATCAGCGCGATGGCTATATGCGTCAAATGATAAATCCGGGGCAATCGAGTTATAACCCGAATTCAACTGGTGGGGGCGATCCCCGTCAGGCCAAAGCTGCCGAAGGCGGTTTTGTTTCCTATCACGAAAGAATTGATGCCCATAAAATCCGGACACGAAGTAAAAGCTTTATGGATCATTTCAGCCAGCCAGCCATGTTTTATAACAGTCAAACCGAAACTGAAAAAAATCACATTGTGGATGCATTCCGGTTTGAACTGGGAATGGTAAAACAGGTTGAAATTCGCGAACGTTTGGTGGGTGGGCTTGCTTACCAAAATAAATAAATCACTGGCGCAAAGGGTTGCTGATGGCCTGGGCATTAAGAACCCCAAATCCGGAGCCATTACAAATCACAGTTTCCCGGCAGATGCTGATCCACAAGAATATCAATCTGTAGAGGCTAATCCCGACATAGAAAGTGCACCTTCGCTAAGTATGGCAAACACGGTTAAGGACACAATTAAAACACGACAAATAGCCATTCTGGCTGCCGATGGAGTGGATGATCAATCGCTGGATACCATGCAGAAAGCGCTCACCGGAGAAGGTGCGGTCACAAAAATTGTTTCGGTTCATTTGGGCCACATCCAAACCTCAAAAGGGAAACAAGTCAAGGTTGACAAAAGTCTCCTAACTGCAGCTTCTGTTTTATTTGATGCAGTTTATCTTCCCTCGGGAAAAGAAAGTGTGGATGCTTTGCTCAAACAGCCCAAAGCACTGGAATTTGTTTTGGAAGCATACAAGCATTGCAAAGCAATTGCATCAGATGGAGACGGTACAAAACTTCTCAGGAAACTGGAATCACTTTTAGGAAGAAGTGAAAAATCCACACCCGCAGGAGTATTTATTGATGCCGACAAAAAGGATTTTATTGCCGGAATTGCTCAACATCGCTTTTGGGGGCGTGAAAAAGAATTTAAAAATAATTAGTCCACCCAAACCACGTCAATGTGGTGTGAATTAAATATCGCGTTACGACATGTTACGTCGTACGCGATATTTTTCTACAATTTAAAATCTCTTAAACTATTACGGAAAAAAATGGATATCCGATCGAATGACCCCTTTTGGCTAGTGAATAACGGGTTTAAAAAAACTATACATCACTGGATCATTCACTTAATACGGATGTATTGGTGATGCCGTTTGAGTTTAAAAAAACATTTACTTCAGCTTGGCCAATAAAAGTCTAAATAACCTAAAGCGTTATGGTCATGGATGCCATCGGCCATTCGCTAAGTCATTCGCACTATAAATATTTGGATGACTATGGTTTTGACCGTTAATCATCTGTCATTTGCTTTTTCCTTGCTT
>CAJDXF010000129.1_pt1 | contig 10438 bp, 12 predicted proteins | sample 7391791 | NCBI WGS metagenome assembly CAJDXF01 (sample SAMEA7055712, study PRJEB34461) | soil metagenome | biome: terrestrial ecosystem; feature: Peninsula; material: soil | place: Antarctica | collected 2016 | reverse complement strand
AAACGAAAACCTTACATCGAATGCATCCGATGCTCACGCTGTGTTTCAGTTTGTCCCATGGGCTTGGAACCCTACCTGCTGATGACCTTTGGGGAAAAACAAATTTACGACCGCGCCGAAGAAAACCGAATAATGGACTGTATCGAATGTGGTTCATGCAGCTACATCTGCCCTTCAAACCGGCCGTTGCTCGATTATATTCGCTTCGGAAAAGGGAAAGTGGGTGCAATAATCCGTTCACGCAAAAAATAAATTGAAATGAACAGAACAACTAAAATACAAGTTGAAGACAAGTTTATTTCAATCGTTAAAAAAAAGGAACAGGATTACATATGCTTGACTGATATGCTAAAAGCAAAAGATGGTAATTTCTTTATATCCGATTGGCTTAGGAATAGAAATACACTGGAGTTTTTAAGTGTATGGGAAAAAATCAACAATCCTAATTTTAATTATGGCGAATTCGCCATAATTAGAAATCAATCAGGCTTGAATAATTTCAAAGTAAGCGTTAAAGAATGGACAGAAAAAACAAATTCAATTGGTTTGTTTTCAAAAGCAGGTAGATACGGAGGCACGTATGCACACAAAGATATTGCATTTGAATTTGGGACTTGGATTAGCCCAACTTTTAAACTTTATTTAATCACTGAATATCAGCGTTTAAAAGAAATTGAAACTAATCAATATAATTTAGAATGGAATGTTAAAAGGGTAATCAGCAAAGCAAATTACTACATTCATACCGATGCTGTTAAGAATTTTGTTCTGCCAGAAAAAAATTATGAAAAAGACAAAGAGTGGTTAATTTATGCAGAAGAGGCAGATTTATTGAATGTCTCACTATTTAATTGCACTGCAAAAGATTGGAGGGAATTAAATTCTAAATATGCTGAGAAAGGCATGAATATAAGAGACACAGCAAGCATTAATGAATTAGCGGTTTTGTCAAATTTGGAGAGCATAAATGCTGAACTTTTAAAATCCGGGATTGAAAAAAAGCAGCGTTTTGAAAAACTTAAGGAAATCAGCAAATATCAACTAACAATTTTAAATGAAAAGGATTTTATTAAGGCAATTAAAAAACTCAATGAGCAAATATACATTGATGAACAAAGAAAATTAAAAGAATAAAACTGAGCATGGATAACTTACTTACCATTTCACCTTCGCCGCACGTTCACTCGAACGATTCGACCCAAAAAATTATGTACCGGGTGGTCTATGCCATGATTCCGGCACTGGTCTGGTCGGTCTTCGTTTTTGGGCTTGATGCGTTGCGGGTGACTTTAATTGCGGTAGCCGCCTGTATGGCATTCGAATTTGTCATTCAAAAATACCTCCTAAAAATAAAGCCAACAATTACCGACGGATCGGCCCTGATTACAGGAATTTTAATGGCTTTCAACGTACCGTCCAACTTACCCTGGTGGATTATCGTTATTGGCTCTATGGCTGCCATAGGAATTGGAAAATTATCGTTTGGCGGTTTGGGGAACAATATTTTCAATCCCGCATTGGTCGGCAGGGTTTTCATGTTGATTTCTTTTCCGGTACAAATGACCTCATGGCCGGTAAACCTTCAAAGCGGTATCGATGGAGTTACAGCGGCCACACCTCTCAGCATCATTAAAGAGGGCCTCACCAATGGAACGCCGGTGACAGAAATAAGCGGGCAACTACCTTCAACGATTGATATGCTTTTCGGTAATACCGGCGGCTCGCTGGGTGAAATTTCAGCCTTGCTTTTAATCCTTGGTGGTTTGTATATGCTCTGGAAGAAAGTCATCACCTGGCAAATTCCGGTTTCGATTATTGCAACTGTGGCATTAATTGCGGCTATTTTTTGGGCAGTAAACCCTGAAATGTATATCAATCCGATCTACCACGTGTTGACGGGCGGTTTGATGTTAGGCGCAATTTTTATGGCCACCGACATGGTTTCGTCGCCGATGACGCAAAAAGGGCAAATCATTTACGGCGTGGGCATTGGTGCAATCACAATCAGCATCCGCATGTTTGGCGCATATCCCGAGGGCATTTCGTTTGCCATTCTGATTATGAACGCGGTGACGCCCCTCATCAACACTTATGTGAAACCTAAACGATTTGGAGGAAAATAACCATGGCAAAACGCGAATCGACATTTATTAATATGGTGGTCACGTTGTTGGCCGTCACCGGCATTTCAGCGCTGGCACTGGGTTATGTTTACGACCTCACCAAAGATGCCATTGCCGAAGCAAAACTGAAAGCGCAAAAAGAAGCCATTGCAAAGGTATTGCCCTCGTATGAAACGCTTGGGGAATCGTTTAAAACGGCATCAGAATCTGCCGGCGACAGTCTGGAATTTTTCCCTGCCTATAATGGAGAAGAGCTGGCTGGCGTTGCTGTAAAAACCTTTACTAAAGAAGGGTTTAGCGGGTTTATTTCCGTTATGGCAGGAATCGACAAAAACGGTAATTTCTTTGGTTATGAAATTTTGGAACATGCCGAAACTCCGGGCCTGGGGTCAAAAATGGGTGTGTGGTTCAACAACCCCGAAAAACCCAATCAATACGTTATCGGTAAGAATCCGAAAACAACTAAATTTGAAGTGACCAAAGATGGAGGACAAATTGATGCCATTACGGCCTCCACCATTTCTTCGCGGGCATTTTTAGATGCCTTGGTGCGCGCCTATAACTCTTACGAACAACATCCGGAACTGGCTTCCGGCAAAAAATAAATCAATATGGACCAGTGGAAGAATTTCTCAAAAGGATTTATCAAAGAAAACCCGGTTTTTGTGTTGGTACTCGGAATGTGCCCCACCCTGGGTGTAACCTCTTCGGCTATTAACGGACTTGGCATGGGCCTGGCCACCACTTTTGTGTTGATTATGTCGAATGCCGTAATATCGTTGGTGAAAGACCTGGTGCCTGATAAGGTTCGGATTCCCAGCTTTATCGTCATCATTGCAGCATTCGTGACGGTGGTTCAACTGGCCATGCAAGCCTATATGCCTGCCTTATTTAAAAGTCTGGGGATTTTCATCCCGCTGATCGTAGTCAACTGCATTGTGCTTGGACGCGCGGAGGCTTTTGCATCGAAAAACAACCTTCTGTCATCGGCCATCGACGGCTTGGGAATCGGACTCGGATTCAGTTTTGCCTTAGTTTTGCTGGGCAGTATCCGCGAGATTTTGGGCAGTGGCAAACTTTTCAACTTTACCATTTACCCCGAAAACTATGTGACCTTGCTTTTTGTGCTGGCACCCGGGGCATTTATTGTTTTGGGCTATTTAATTGCACTCATCAACCGAATAAAAAAATAGGAGGATAAATCATGAGCTACATCATTATTATTATATCAGCAGTTCTGGTCAACAACATTGTGTTGATGCAATTTCTTGGAATTTGCCCGTTTCTGGGTGTTTCCAAGCGCATTTCAACGGCAGCAGGAATGGCAGGTGCCGTAGCCTTTGTCATGGTTCTGGCAACCATCGTAACCTATCTGATTCAAAACTATGTACTGAACCGCTTAGGTTTAGCTTACCTGCAAACCATTGCGTTTATTTTAGTTATTGCTTCTTTGGTGCAATTGGTCGAAATTATACTGAAAAAGGTAAGTCCCGCAATGTATCAGGCACTCGGTATTTTTTTACCATTAATTACCACCAACTGCGCCATTTTGGGTGTGGCCATCCTTACCATCCAAAAAGACTTCAATTTGGTTGAAGGCGTGGTTTATGCCATTTCCAATGCCGCCGGATTTGGTCTGGCTTTAGTATTATTTGCGGGGATACGCGAGCATCTCGATTTGCAGGAAATACCAAAAGGACTGAAAGGAACTCCTATCGCCTTGATTTCTGCCGGTATTTTAGCCATGGCCTTTATGGGTTTCTCCGGGTTGGTTTGATGGGAAAACGAAGAACAAATCTGGTAAAGTTGATGCACAGATCGTTTATAAGTTCATTTTAACTTCATTCTTTTTTAACCAATCCTTGTGCATTTTATTAAGCACTTCATTCCAAAATTTCGAAGAGTGATTCGAGTATGTTAAATGAACCACTTCATGATAATTTATCAACGAAACCCGCTTTGCCTCAAACAGAAATAACAAACCGGGCAATCCGGAAGAAAACTACGTACTGAATTGCTGACTTTTTCGTCTTTCACTTAAATTGCTCAAAACCGTTTCCTGTTCAAATCTTTGTTTAAATTTGTCGTACAATGAAAAACAAATGACTGAAAGCCTCAAAAACAGGGATTCCCGGTGACCTGAAAAACCGCCGAGTTACATTGAGTGAAGTTAAGTTCAACACACCGTAATACATAATGCAGGACGATGTGGCAATCTGAATATGAATGCATTTAATAAATATATTAGCGGCCTTAGAGGTAAGCGTCTTGATACCCGCACTGCGCCACTCGTTACCACACATTAATAATGATCTGCGATGAATATGGTTTTATTTAAAATTGTGATACTTCTTACATTTGTTTTGTTTCTACTTCCAAAAAAATATCAATACTTTTTTGGTTTGGCATTGCATCTTGCAATTATTACTATTTCAAGCATCTGGATCTTTAATGTATTAACTTTCTCATCAACATTAACACTGCCATTTATTCCTTTCCTGGGGAATACCTTGTCATTCAAAATAGATCAATTATCAGCTTTCTTTATGTTGGTTATAAATTTTACTGTGCTCACCGGGATTATTTATGCCAAAGGATATTTACAACCCTATTACAACAAAAAAAGTAAAGCAGAGATGGCATGGCATTTCTTTAATTTTTTATGGCTTCATATATCAATGCTAATGGTTGTGATTGTCCGCGATGCTATTGCCTTTCTGATGGTATGGGAAGTAATGTCGCTGTCCTCGTTTTTCCTTGTTATTTTTGAAACAGAAAAAAAAGAAACCATAAAAATTGGTATTAATTATCTGATACAAATGCACGTGGGAGTTGTATTTCTGATGGTTGCATTTATTGTTGCCTGGGTGCAAACAAACGCAGAATTTAGCTTCGACGGTTTGTCTGTTTATTTTGCATCAAATCGGAATTAAGGCCGGATTTATGCCATTACATTCCTGGTTGCCCCATGCACACCCGGCTGCACCTTCGCATGTTTCGGGAGTAATGAGTGGCGTGATGATTAAAATGGGCATCTACGGTATCCTTCGCGTGTTGTTGTGTATTCCTGACGACTTATTTTATATCGGTTTATTTATCCTGATTATTTCGCTAACAACTGGTTTAATGGGCATTTCTCTCGCGATTGTTCAAAAGGATTCAAAAAAAATATTGGCCTATAGCAGTATCGAGAACATTGGGATTATAGGTGTAGGAATAGGTTTGGGTGTTATCGGAATTGCAGAAAACATACCGGTGCTGGCTGTTCTTGGCTTTGGCGGCGGAATTTTACACATTCTAAACCACTCTCTTTTTAAATCATTGCTTTTTTATTCCGCTGGCTCAGTTTACAAACAAACCCACACACGAAACATTGATGAGTTGGGAGGTTTAATAAAAAAGATGCCTAAAACAGCCCTGTTCTTTCTCCTCGGAGCGTTGGCCATTAGTGGTTTGCCACCGTTTAACGGATTTATTTCTGAGTTTTTAATTTATTCCGGGATTTTCAAATCGCTCCATTCAGCAAGTTTATACATCGATATTTTGCTGTTGTTCAGCTTCGCCGGATTGGCTATTATTGGTGGGTTGGCAGCATTTTGCTTTACCAAAGTCTTCAGTATTATTTTTCTGGGAACAGCCCGTTCTTCAAAAGTGGAAAATGCTACAGAGGTTAACACATCGATGCTAATTCCTGATTTTTTAATTGGTTTTTTGATTTTAATAATCGGATTTATTCCCGTCTTTTATATGCCTTTATTATCGCAGGTGGTAGTTTTGTTTTCAACAGAAACAACTGCATTTCAGCAAACCATTCCAATACTGAACTACATTAGTTTATCATCAGGTATTTTTATCATCATCATTGGTTTGGTATGGCTGCTAAGAGCCTGGCAGCAAAAACACCAGGCTGTAAAACAAAATACTACATGGGGCTGTGCCTACTCAGGAGCCAATCCTGCTTTGCATCAGTACACGGCAACATCTTACGCCGATAATTTCGTACAGTTATCATCAAAAATAGTAAACGTTAAAAAAGATTTTAAAGATTTTGACGAATCCGAAATTTTCCCTCAAAACAGGGAATTTAAAACCCATATGAGCGATATTTTTGAAGACAATTTAATAATAGTGCCAGGCAATAAAATGTTGGTTTGGCTGAAGAAAATCGCTGTTTTTCAAACCGGTAAAATCCAACACTATTTACTTTATGCACTGGTGTTTTTAGTGCTCATTTCTTTACTCACTTATTTTAACCTGATATAAGATGATTAGTTTATTATTGATACTCATATCCTCGCTGTTTTTTGTAGGGATTATCGTAAAGGTAAAGGCTAAAATTGCCGCGCGTAGAATGCCTCCAATTTTTCAGCCGGTTTATGATGTAATCCGTTTGTTCAAAAAAGGAGCCGTTTACAGCCACACAACGAGTGTTATTTTCAAAATTGCACCTTTAATCTATTTTGCTTCCGCCTTGGTGACAACGTTATTTATTCCCATCGGCTCATTCAAAGCTTTTCTGTCCTTCGAAGGCGATTTTGTGTTTTTTGCCTATTTATTGGGAATTGGGAAATTTATGATGATACTGTCAGCAATGGACACAGGCAGCGGTTTTGAAGGAATGGGAGCTAACCGGGAATCTTTGTATTCCATGTTAGTAGAGCCTGCATTTTTTATTCTGATTGGTTCAGTGGCATTGTTTACCAATAATATTTCGTTTCATGATTTGTTTTTAAATTTTAGCGTTGATACCAACCTTTCCTACATTATCGGTATCGCTTCTGTGTATGTTTTGATATACATAGCAATGGTAGAAAACTCGAGAATGCCCGTTGACGATCCCAAAACCCATCTGGAGTTAACGATGGTTCACGAAGTAATGGTTCTCGATAATAGTGGTTTCGACCTGGCATTAATACACATTGCATCGTGGCTGAAATTTTCAATTTTTGGAGCAATAATTTCTAATTTTATCATTCAAAGTTGGTGGGGAACCCTTTGGCAAATTATAGTCTTTTTTGGAATTCAGTTTGCTTTTTCTGCAGCGGTTGGAATATTAGAGGCTTTTAGAGCAAGAAACAAAATGGAAAAGAATCCGCAATGGATTATCATGCTTTCAGCCATTTCGGTGGTAGTATTTCTCACAGCACTAATCATGACGCAAAAAATAATATTGAACTAAAATGACCTACTTACTTATTATTCTTTACGCAGTAACCTTAATTCATTTCGCACTCTCGGAGCGGGTAAAAAAGTTTGTATGGTTACTGTCAATACAAGGAATCATTCTGTTTGGGATTGTATTTTTCAGCTTAAACGAAATTGGAATTTTCGATTTTATTTTCATTCTGGCTGAAACTATTTTGGTAAAGTCCATCATTGTTCCCTGGTTTATTAACAAAGTGCGAAAACGCAATAATCTGAAACGAACACAAGAAGTATCGGTTCCTGTTTTTTACTCCATTATTGTAGTGATGATGTGTTTGCTGTTTAGTTTTTTAATAAGCAATAATTTAAACAGCAACCACATTCACACCCGGTACTTTACAGTTTCCTTTGCATCTGTTTTGTTTGGCATCTATTTTATTATCATCCATAAAAATATTTTCTCCCACGTGGTTGGTTACCTCATCATTGAAAACGGGATATTTCTGCTCTCACTGGCGGTGGGCAGCGAAATGCCGATGATGGTGAATTTGGCAATATTACTCGATGTACTTATGGGCGTATTGGTGTTAGGAGTTTTTATTAACCGCATTGGAGATACCTTTGAAAGTACCAGAATTGAACAGCTATCCAGACTAAAAGATTAAAACCATGTTTTTTATATTTATCATTCTGTCAATTATCATAAGCTTTAGCATTTACCTGGTTAAAAACACTTTATACACAAAAGTGGTTTCGTCTGTGTTTTTGCTTTCCGTTTTATTGATATGCGGATACGCTTATCTGCACCTTGAAGAAACCAGTTCTTTATTTTATAAATTTGATAATCTGGGCGTTTTACTGGCTTTTGTTCTGGGAATTTTAAGTTTTGCAACTTTCTACCACAGTATTTTATATTTAAAACGACATCAATTTACAGCCAACCAGGAAGCTGGCTATTACAGTTCGCTAATTATGCTGATTACGGCAATGCTGAGTGCTTATTTTGCTCATAACATTGCTGTACTGTGGATTAGCATCGAAACAACCACCTTGTTCGTTTCTATTTTGATATTTCATGAACGAACAAAAGAGGCTTTGGAAGCTGCCTGGAAATATTTATTTGTATCGTCAGTAGGTGTTGCTCTGGCTTTTATCGGGATATTATTCTTAAGCATCACAGCAAGTAGCAGCGGCATTGCCGATTTAAGTCTAACCCATTTATTGAGTGCCGCACAAACCATGGATACCATCTGGCTTAAAATGGCCTTTCTATTAGTACTAACGGGGTTTAGTGCAAAAATGGGGATATTCCCTTTATATACCGTTGCCGTTGATGCGCACACGGTTGCCCCACCACCAATTAGTGCGTTTATTTCAACTACGCTGATGAATGTTGGTTTTCTGGGCATTTGTTATTTCGGTGTTTATGTCGGCTATTCAGCTTTTAAGGATTAAACATTATAAACGGATGTTTGCTTTTTCAAGTTTGGAGCACATGGGAATTGTTGCGCTTGGGTTGGGAATCGGCGGAATAGGCTACTATGCTGCTGTGCTGCACATCGTATTTCATTCGTTTGCAAAGGCAGGATTGTTTTACCAAATCGGGCAGGTACACCAATTTTTCAATTCATACTGGATAAAAGATGTTGCCGGTTATTTTAAAAAGAACCCGATTGGCGGCTTGTCAATGATTTTGGGAATTGTTTCAATTCTGGCAATTCCACCCTCCGGGCTCTTTATCAGTGAATTTCTGGTTTTTAAAGCCATGTTTGTGCACGGGCATTACTACATCGCTGTTTTTGTACTGATACTGTTAACTGTCATCATTTATTCTTTCAGTAAAAATGCCTTTCACCTTTTGTATGGTGAAACCGACAACCTTGTCGATCGGGAATCGATAAAAGTGAATCCTTACGAAACTATTTCACAGTTTATTCTGTTCGGGCTGGTTATTTATCTGGGAGTAAATCCACCATTGTTTTTCACCGATTTGATTAATAACGCCCTTGCCATTTTTTAAATAATAAAGCCATGATTGAATTGCAAAATACTTTACGAATAAAAAACAATCAGTCCGTTAACGTAACGGAGATTCCCAATTTATACTACGATGAATTTTACAAGCTTGTTTTGAAGGTATTTGCGCAGGAAGATAATCATTGCCTCACTTATTTCGCCTATAAAAAAGACAGTGGACTCTACTTTATTATGGCAGTTGCAGACGATAAGAATCACGACATAATTATCCTTTCCCATTTTCTGAAAGCAACCGAGAGACAAGCGTTACAATCTTTAAGTGAAAAGATTTTTGCACTGCATATTTTTGAGCGCGAAATTCATGAGAATTTTGGTGTTGACTTTTGAAGAGTTACATGAGGTCGGGGTCGGGCCTATACACGCCGGGATCATTGAGCCGGGGCATTTTCGCTTTATCTGCAACGGTGAAAATGTTTTGCATCTCGAAATACAACTTGGCTGGCAGCATCGCGGTATCGAACAACTTTTTTTAGATAAAAAGCAAAACTTACAACGAAATATATTAGCTGAAAATATTGCAGGCGATACAGTTATCGGGCACACCACTACATTTGCACAAACAATGGAAACGCTCGCCGGAATTCAAGTTGCCGAGCAAACGCAAATAGAACGAGCGTTGGCAATGGAATTGGAGCGAATAGCCATTCATACCGGCGATATTTCTGCATTGTGCATCGATGCGGCGTATCATCTTGGTGCTAATGTTTTCGGAATTTTACGAACAGCCATTATCAATTTCACACAACTCTGGTGCGGCAATCGTTTGGGTAAAAGTCTGGTTCGGGTGGGCGGAACTAATTTTCCTTTTACCGAAGATTTAAAAGAAGAACTGCTTGAAATGTTGTTAAAATTTGAAAAGCAATTTGATGAAATGGCAGGCGTAACTTATCGTTTACCAAGTATTCAAAATCGTTTCGATTTTGTTGGAAAAGTAACTCCACAGCAAGCCCGTTTAATTGGAACTGTCGGTCCATCGGCACGAATGACGAATATTAAACGCGATATCAGAGTTACTCACCCAAATACGGCAATGTTAAAATTCCCGTACGAAATGATTGTCGTTGAAAATGGCGATGTGTTTTCGCGTTTCTTATTAAAGAAAAAAGAAATCGTAAAATCTATTGCATGGATAC
>CAJDXF010000087.1_pt1 | contig 10528 bp, 9 predicted proteins | sample 7391791 | NCBI WGS metagenome assembly CAJDXF01 (sample SAMEA7055712, study PRJEB34461) | soil metagenome | biome: terrestrial ecosystem; feature: Peninsula; material: soil | place: Antarctica | collected 2016 | reverse complement strand
TCGCCGTGCCGGATTGCCTATCCAATATGTGTTGCAGGCACCGAATATCACCAAATTACGTGAAATTTTGCCGGAGTTTATGGCGAGAGTGCAAGACAACCCGGTGTTTGAAATGGCTGACGTGAATCTAAAATTCACCAAACCCGAACTTCAAATTAATATCAACCGCGATAAGGCAAACCTGCTGGGGGTTTCTACTCAAAACATTGGACAGACGTTGCAATTGGCTCTGAGTGGTCAGCGTTTCGGCTATTTTATCATGAACGGGAAACAATACCAGATTTTAGGCGAATTGGCCCGCCAGGACCGGAATAAACCGCTCGACTTAAAATCTCTTTACGTGCGCAACAACACCGGTCAAATGGTGCAACTCGACAATTTTGTTACGCTGGAAGAAGCAACAGCACCTCCACAGCTTTATCGATACAACCGCTTTGTTGCTGCTACCGTTTCGAGCGGCCTGGCACAAGGAAAAACCATCAGCGAGGGAATAGCCGAGATGGATAAAATTGCCGCCGAAGTACTCGATGATTCATTCCGAACGGCACTATCCGGCGACTCAAAAGACTTTTTTCAAAGATCCGATTATCGTGATGATGACCGTTCCGCTGGCACTCACCGGGGCAATGATTTTTATGTGGTATTTCAACATCACGATGAATATATTTAGCCAGATCGGAATTATCATGCTCATCGGACTGGTTTCAAAAAACGGGATATTAATTGTGGAATTTGCCAACCAGCGAAAGCTTGCGGGAATGACCAAGCAAGAAGCTATCCGTTTTGCATCGGCCGCTCGTTTCAGGCCTATTTTGATGACCAGTTTATCTACTATACTGGGTATTTTACCTTTGGCAATTGGCCTGGGCGAAGGAGCACAAAGCCGCGTGGCTATGGGGGTTGCAGTGGTTGGCGGACTTACCATTTCAACTTTCCTTACCTTGTATGTAGTTCCGGGCATCTATCTTTTAATTTCAAGCGAATCAAAACATTTGAACAATGAATCAACAAGCTCAGATAAAATCGAAGCCTAAAAAGATATTTTATACGTTCCTCATCGGGATTGTGATTTCAATTCTGCCGGCATTCACGTATGCTCAGCAGAGTTGTGATTTGACGTTTTGTGTAATCACTGCACTTGAAAACAATTACTCCATGAAAATTGTACGTGCCAGAGAACAGCAGGCTGAAAACAATTACACTAAAGGCAATGCCGGTTTTCTTCCAACAATAACCACGAACAACCGCGTGGGAGGAACACTCAACAGCACCAATCAGACGCTCCGTGACGGAAGTAATAATATTAGCAATGGAGTCCATAATCTTTCCGGTTCAGCCAACGTGAACCTCGATCTCACCTTATTCAGGGGTTTCAATGTGCAAACCACCTATGAAAAATTAAATGAGTTAAAACTATTGGGCGAGCTTTCAACCCAAATGAACATAGAAAACCTTATTTCCGATATCATTTCTGAATACTTCTATTTTGTTCAGCAACAAAACTTGTATAAAAATCTGGAATACGCTGTGGGGCTCTCGCGCGAGCGGGTGCGGATTGATGAAGAACGCTACCTTCTTGGCGCTTCGTCGAAACTGGAACTGCTGCAATCTATGGTTTACCTAAACGCCGACAGTTCAAGGTATTCGAAACAAAGAGAAACCCTGCGAAACTCGGAAATGAGATTAAAAAAACTAATGGCGGTGGAGGATCTCGAAAAAAAGGTCACAATAAAAGATTCTTCCATTCAAATTAACGAAACACTGCTTTATGACGACCTGCTTTCCTCCACTCTGGAATTGAATACCGGTTTGATGCTGGCAAAAAAAGATCAGGTAATTTCTGAGCTCGATTATAAAATCATTGCTTCACGCTCGTACCCCTACCTGAATTTATCATCGGGCTACAATCTTTCTTTCAACGCTTATGAAACCGGAACGCTCAAAAATCAGCACATGCGCGGAATGAACTACGGATTGACACTCGGTATGGACATTTTTGACGGCTACGAACGGCGGCGCGAAAAAGCCAACGCGAAAATCGATATCGAAACGCGCAATTATCGGTATCAGGAAATTGAACAGGAAGTGAAAGTCGATTTGATGACGATATACTATGCCTACCAAAATAATTTGCAACTCCTGAAACTGGAAAATCAAAATCTCGAAGTAGCACGTGAAAACCTTGGAATAGCTCTGGAAAGGTATAAACTTGGCAACTTATCGGGGCTCGAATTGCGCGAAGTGCAAAAAAGTTTACTTGATGCCGAAGAACGCTTGATTTTGGTGCAATACCAAACCAAAATGGCTGAAATCCTTGCTGCAAATCTCCGGTCGAATAATGGAGCAGGTCTAAAACCGGCCACTTGCTTTTACTTTGACATTTTAATCCGAATGTGTGTTTTTATTTCTCCTTGACGTTAAGAATTGACAAAAAACGATTAAGTCTTTCCCTTCCGATCAATTTTGCGCCAAGACTGGCGTTTCAATGATTGTTAGAACTTTTGGCTTTAGCCATTAAATTTCTAATTGTATCCCTACATTTAAATACTTTCCGAAGGTTCATTGAACTCCTATGGAGAATCCTCTTGGGAAAAGCAGCACTTGTACCCTTTACTTTCAATCACCGCCCTAACAAATGGAGCAAAAACAATAAAACTTAACAATTAAACTTGTTGAAACGTGTCAAAGTAGAATTGCTATCGGGCAAACTGAATTTTAGGATTGCCAACGAATGGTTTACTACTTAACCGGGCATTAGCTGAAGTTTACAGAAAAACCTGGAGCAAGAGATTAAAGTTCTGGAATCAGCCGTTGTCCCCGAACTTTTTGCACCTGAGCACCCCGAATTTCTTCTGGAAGAATAAATATCTTTCCGGAGAATAAAACGGGCAGGCAATGCAGGTTGTTTCCCAAAAGAAATACTAACTTTGCCCCTCTTTTATTTATTGCCACTTAAATGCAAGTACTTGAATTTGACACGGTTATTGTGGGCAGCGGTTTAGCCGGATTGACTTCCGCACTCCATGCTTCAATCTTTGGCAAAGTGGCAATTATTACCAAATCGGGTTTAGATATCAGCAATTCGTATAATGCACAAGGTGGAATTGCCGCCGCCATTGGCGAAGATGATTCCACAACGTTGCACAAGCTCGACTCATTGGAAGCCGGACGTGGCTTATGCGACCATGACGCCATGGATATTTTAGTTAGCGAGGGCAGAAATTGTGTTATCGAGCTGATTGAACTGGGAATGCCTTTCGATACACAGAACGGCAAAATAGTCCTCGGTCTGGAAGGAGGCCACGGCAAACGACGTATCCTCCATGCCGAAGGCGACGCAACCGGCAAGGTGCTCACACGTTTTATGCTCGAACGGGTAAAAAACACGGCCAACATACAAGCCTTTGAAAATACCAGCGTAGTCGATTGCGTACCACGAATCCGCATACTGCAACCGGCGATGGATATGCTTTGGCATACGAGGCAGGTGCGCAACTTGCCGACATGGAGTTTGTACAATTCCACCCTACAGCTTTGCATTTGGAGAACAAAGACGCCTTTTTAATCTCGGAAGCCGTACGCGGTGAAGGAGCATATCTCATCAACAATAAAGGGGAGCGGTTTATGGCAGCCTGGCATCCTTTGGCAGAACTGGCACCGCGCGATTTGGTTTCGTTTGCTATTTTTAAAGAAATGCAAAGTTCAAATACAGATCACGTATTTCTTAGTTTAAAGCATTTAGATTCTAAAGTTATACAAGAGCGTTTCTCCCACATCGATAAAAAATTATTGGAATTTGGGTTGGATTTAACCAGGGACAATATTCCTGTAGCACCGGCCGCACATTATACGATTGGCGGAATAAAAACCGACCTGTCTGGCAACACCAGCATTACCAACCTTTTTGCTGCGGGTGAAGTAGCATCTACCGGTGTAATGGGAGCCAACCGCATTGCCAGCAATTCGCTTTTGGAATGCCTCGTCTTTGGAAAAAGGGCCGGAATAGCTGCTGGAAAAATAGTGGAAAAAGACCCCATCAGTTTCAATGGTCTAAAATTTCGGCTCGACACAGAAAACGAGATGCTTTTCCTGGAACGAAAAAACCAAATCGCAGCAATCATGAATTCGCATGTTGGTATTGTGCGAAACAGGCAAGAGCTGGAATTTGCCATCGAAGAATTAGAGAAAATAAGAGACGAGTTTGCATCATGCACCACTCATTACAACTTGTGTAAAATTAGAAATGGTGCCGAGGTGTGTTTGTTAATAGCCAGAGCCGCATTGCTACGCGAAGAAAGCCGTGGTGGACATATCCGGGAAGATTTCCGATCAGAAAATCCCAATTTTAAAGTGCATTTTATTCAGCAAAAAGATAAAAAAATTCAGATTGAACAACAAAGATAGTTAAGTATGGAAAGCAAGGTTTTAAAAGCAGCGGAAGTATTATTTGATTTGGCTTACACTGAGGATATTGGCGAAGGAGATATTACCACCAACAATTTGGTGCCCTCCAACGAAATCAAAACAGCCATTTTTGTGGCTAAAGAACCAGGCGTAGTTGCAGGGTTACCCATTGCCGAAATGGTTTTTAAGAGATTCGATCCAAACATCGAATGGAACGAAAAAATGCCTGACGGAAGTCACGTTGTTCCCGGAGATGTTATAGTTGAATTCAAAGGAAACTACAGGGCGCTGCTAACCGGCGAACGGAAAGCTTTGAATTTTTTACAGCGTTTGTCGGGCATAGCAACCTACGCAAGCCTGTGTATGAAAGAGGTGGAAGGACTCAAAGTTGAAATTCTTGACACGCGTAAAACCCTGCCCGGTTACCGCCAGCTCGACAAATATGCCGTACGAATGGGCGGTGCCTCCAACCACCGTTTTGGTTTATACGACATGGTGATGATTAAAGACAACCACATTCAAATTGCCGGCGGAATAAAAAATGCTGTTGCAGCCATCCGGAAACACATACCCAAGAGCATAAAAATTGAGGTGGAAGCTGCTACAATGGAACATGTGCATCAGGCATTGGAAGCCGATGTTGACATTATTATGCTCGACAACATGAGTTCAAAGATGATGCGGCAAGCCGTAAAAATTATTAATGGACATGCAAAAATAGAAGCCTCGGGAAACATGACCCTCAAACGAATCCGGAAGGTGGCGGACACAGGAATAAACTATATTTCCATAGGTGCTTTAACTCATTCCGTAAAGGCACTCGACATCAGCCAGCGGATTATCGATTAGCATGAACCTAACGCTCGACATTGGTAACACCCGAACAAAATTTTCGATTTTCAACAAAGGAGAAGTAGTGGAAACGGTATCTCTGGATGAATTCCTCCCGGAAAATATTGATGTTTTACTGGAAGAACACCCCGCGTTAAAGAGGGTCATTCTTTCCACCGTCAAACCCACATCGCCGGAATTGATAAAAAGCCTTCAAAATAAATTCGAAAAATTTATAGTGCTGGATGCCGTTACGCCTTTGCCGATCGAAAATTGCTATTCTACAAAAGAAACTTTAGGAAAAGACAGAATTGCCGCAGCGGTTGGAGCTTTCGAGTTATATCCGGGAAAAAATCTTTTGGTTATCGATGCCGGAACAGCGCTAACTTACGACATTGTTACCGGGACGGGACAATACTTAGGCGGCAATATTTCGCCAGGTATTGATATGAGGTTTATGGCTTTGCACCAATTCACAGGCGGATTGCCACTTGTTAAGCAAGGAGAGTTGAATAAGCTCTTTGGTTCAAGCACAGAAGAAGCAATAAGAGCCGGGGTGCAAAACGGCGTTATTTTCGAGGTTGACAGAACGATTGAAGCTTTTAAGGATTTTTATACAAAATTACAAGTTATTATTACCGGGGGCAATGCCGATTTTTTTGCTAACAAATTAAAAAACTCTTTCTTTGTACACTTTAATTTAATAGCCTTGGGCTTAAACCGCATATTAGAATATAATGGGGAGATATAATAGGATCTTTTTTTTAGTCGGATTGATGATGTTCCCAACATTATTGTTCGGCCAATTTAACAATAACACTACATCGCCCTATTCAAGATATGGTGTCGGCGATTTACACGGCTATAGTTTTGGCCGCAGCACAGCAATGGGCGGTGCGGCACTGGGAAGTCGCTACGAACAACAAATCAATATGGCAAACCCCGCTGCTTACAATTCCATCGACACTTTGGGATTTATGTTTGAGTTTGGAATAAACGGAAGGTTTTCGAATTACGCCAACGATTTGAAAAATTACAAGGCAACGGATGTCAATTTCCAGTATTTTGCCATGAATTTCCATGTGAGTAAGCGATTTGGTGCCGTTCTGGGGCTGGTTCCGTTTTCAGATGTTGGTTACAACGTGATTGTGAATGAAACAGTTCCAAATACAGGAGCAATACGAACCAACTTTTACGGTGTAGGTACACTTTCACAAGCATTTGTTGGTTTGGCCGTAGAACCTGTTAAAAACCTTTCTCTTGGCGCCAACCTCCGATATACATTTGGAATGTTGAACCGAAATACTGAAGTTGCTTTCCTTGATGCTGCGGATTTATACCAAATTCAACAATACAAGAACATAAGGTTTACGGATTTTGGCTTTGACTTTGGCGCGCAATATACACTCCCGTTGACAAAAGGGAGAAACGTTGTTTTTGCAGGCGTAATTCAAAAACCAAAATACAAGGCACTCAATTCGGATATTACCCTTAAAAATATAACAGTAGGCAATCAATCTACGGGCTACTCAACTGACCAGGATACTCTAAATTACACCCAGGAAGCAAAAGGAATTGTCGAATATCCTGTAGCCTTTGGGGTCGGAATCTCGTATGTAAAAGAGAATTCATTTGAAATAAATGCGGATTTTTACCGACAAGCCTGGGGTGAGGCTAATTTTTTCGGTGATAAAAGTGAATTTCTAACAGATTTGAATAAATTTGCTCTTGGTGCCGAATGGATACCTGATAAATTTTCAATACGCAGTTACACGAAACGTGTTGCATATCGAGCCGGTGTTACTTACGAACAAACGTATTTGACTTTCGGTAAAAATCAGATTAACGATTTTGGCATAAGTTTTGGAGTTGGGTTACCGATTTATCGTTCCAAATCAACGATCAACCTGGCAGCACAGCTTGGAAGACGAGGAACAAAAGAAAATAATTTAGTGCGCGAAAATTATGCAAGGTTCAACGTAAGCGTTAATTTATATGATTTGTGGTTTATTAAAAGAAGATTTGACTAATAAAAAAAAACAATAAAATTATGAAAACATTAGCACGCATAACATTTCTGATTGCAGCCTTTGTTTTGGTGGCCGTTTCCGGCACAATGGCACAAAGAGTTATTCAAGGAACGGTTTACATGGATGGCGAGCCGGCCGCAGGGATAACTGTTGAGGCACACAGAGGAAGTTCGATGATGACCAGTTTCGACGGTAAATACAAAGTGGAAGCCAACGACAAATCAAAATACTTGAAGTTCACCTTCATCGACGATTCCAAAAAACTGGATTTAAACGAAAATTCGGGTGAAAACATTGATTTTGCATTTACTGGTAAATTACCAAGCGAAGGCGATGCGGAAGTGGAATCTGCCGATGTAAACCTGAAAACAGCTGAAGAATTGTTAAGCGGCCAGGACAAAGAGTTTATGAACGAACTTTCGATGTACACCGAATTCTACAAACAAGAGGATTACAATTCTGCGTTACCCCACTGGAAGAACGTTTACAACAAATATCCACGCTCTACTCCTAATATTTATATACAGGGTGCGAAAATTTACGAATACCTCATCGAGAATGCAAAAACCGATGCAGAAAGAGATAAATACCTGGATGAGTATATGCGTATGCATGACAAAAGAATCAAGTACTACGAACAAAAAGGGTTTGTATTGGGGCGAAAAGCAACAGCCTGGTTGCAATATAAATTGGACACCGCACGCACTACGCCAATTGAAGGCGACGAACTAAAAGAGGTTATGAAATTGGGTTATGAATGGTTAAACACGTCGGTTGAGGAACAAAAAAACGAAACCGAACTCCCTATCCTGGTATTACTGATGCAAACCACACGTTCACTTTTCCGTCTCGGTGAGATATCGAAAGAAACGGTGATTAACAATTACGACAAATCAAACAAAATTCTGAATCATATTATCAGCGAGAACAAGGATGCTGAAATGGTTAGCAACGCAAAAGAAATTCAACCCTACATCGAAAACTTGTTTGGTACTTCGGGTGCGGCCGATTGCGATGCACTGGTGAATATTTTCACACCTCAGTTTGAGGAAAATATTAACGATGTCGAATTTATCAAAAGTATGTTGCGCCGCTTGAGAAAAGCCAAATGCGATCAAAGTGCATTGGTTGAAAAAGCAACGATTCGTCTCTACGAACTTGAGCCTTCGGCAGAAGCGGCATTTAACATGGCCCGCGGGTATTTGAAGAAAGACGACATGCAAAATGCAAAAAAATATTACCAGCAAGCCATCGAACAAGAAACGGACAAAACGCTGCTGGCTGCCTACTATTACGAACGCGCATTATTGGCTTTTATTAAAGACAATGCCTATTCTGAAGCACGCGATTTAGCTCGCAAGGCTTTGGCCAACGATCCAACACTGTGCGATGCGTATATGCTGATTGGTGATATGTATGCCGCTTCCAGCCGTTCGTTTAGTGGAACAAACCTGCAAAAGGCTGCTATTTTCTGGCTGTCGGTAGATTATTATAATAAGGCAAGAGCCTATGACGATTGTAGTATCGATGCCGGAAAAAAAGCATCCGATTATAAAAAATATTTCCCCAACAAGGAAGATGCTTTTATGGAAGGTTTACAAGCCGGCCAAACATACAAAATTGAAGGTTGGATAAATGAATCAACAACAGTCAGGTTTTAACATCCTGTCATTCATAAAAACTATTAGTATTGCAGCTCTTATTACAGGGGCTGCAATACTTTTTTTCGGCTGCGAGAGCAACATCGAACAAATCAAGGCTTTTAGCGCCACCGAAAATCTTCCGGTGCTCGAAGCTCAAAATTTTCAAACCGTTTTTACCGATTCAGGGCAAATTCGTTTTTCTTTAAAGGCCCCGAAACTGCTAATCTTCGAAGCCGACGGCAAAGATTTTAAAGAATTCCCGGAAGGTATGGAACTGGTAAAGTACGATGCGAACCACCAGATCACCTCTACCCTTTCGGCAAATTATGCCAAGGAATTTATAAAAGACCAAAAGTGGGAGGCTAAGAATAATGTTATTGCCACCAATGCCCAGGGCGATACATTGAAAACGGAACATTTAATCTGGGATGAAAAGGCTGAAAAAATTCATACTGAAGAGTTTGTTAAAATAATTAGGGAGAACCAAATTATCACAGGCATTGGGTTTGTATCTGACCCTTCGATACAAATATTGTCGGCATTTTTTTCGGGCATGGAAATCGCTTATGTATCAGCCAATAAGCTACGTTTGGAACTCGACAAGCAATCGGAACCGTTCAACTCAAAAATACTAAAACTTGTTACCGCTAAGCCCGGGAGCTACATTGCGGCCATGTTAGTGGGAAACAACATCGCCCTGGTAATTTATGGTATCGCCTGCGCTGCGCTGCTTCAACCCTTTTTAAGTTTCTATATCCAGTCAGAATCGCTGATTCTTTTCTTGCAAACTTTAATTTCAACCTTAGTTATTTTAGCCTTTGCCGAGTTTCTTCCAAAAACTCTTTTCCGAATTATTCCCAACACTTTGTTAAATTTTTTTTCTGTTCCTCTGGCATTATTTTACTTTCTATTTTATCCCATAACCCGCTTTACCGTTGGCATTACTAACCTAATGATGAAGGTTTTTTTTAAAGTCAACCTTAGCGAAAATGATGAAAGTCTGGTTTTCAGCCGGATTGATTTAGATGAATTTGTGAGCGAACGTGATAAAACGCGAATGGAAAAAAAAGAAAACGTGGAACCGAAATAGAAATGCTCGAGATTCATTCTACGGTTGACGAGCTTCGCCAGAAGTTTGTTGAGACTGGCTATTCGCGTATTATTTTCTACGACGAAAACGTGGACAACATTGTAGGATATGTGCATTCCTCCGTGATTTTCAGGAATCCGGATTCCATAAAACCGTTCATTAACAAAGTATTGATAGTACCTGAAACCATGCCTGCAAATAAATTGCTCAGCACTTTTATCCGCGAGCACCGGAGCATTGCCATTGTTGTGGATGAATTCGGAGGAACATCGGGGATGGTGACCAGCGAAGATATTCTGGAAGAAATTTTTGGCGAAATTGAAGACGAACACGATACCAACGATTTCATCGAGCGGAAAATTAGCGACAACGAATATGTTTTTTCAGGCCGTTCGGAAATAGATTTAATAAATGAAAAATACTTTTTAACACTTCCCGAAACCGAAGAATTCGAAACTTTGGCCGGGCTGATTTTATATTATCACGAGAGTATTCCAAAAATAAACTCCGTCATAAAAATTGGCACATTT
>CAJDXF010000027.1_pt1 | contig 10836 bp, 12 predicted proteins | sample 7391791 | NCBI WGS metagenome assembly CAJDXF01 (sample SAMEA7055712, study PRJEB34461) | soil metagenome | biome: terrestrial ecosystem; feature: Peninsula; material: soil | place: Antarctica | collected 2016 | reverse complement strand
TAGAGAATGTATTCAACAATATTTTCTTTTCGCTTTTGTTTTGCAACCAGCATGAGTAGAGTTTAAAGTATCGAGTTTAAAGCTGTCGCTAAAGATCAAAAAAATCGTCTAAGTCTCGGCGGTCTTTTTTTGTAGGTCGTCCGGTTCCGCGATCGCGCGAAATCCAAAGCATACTTTTTTGCATTTCCATCAATTCAAGCTCTTCGGGTGGAGTGACGTCAAGCATAAAATCGACGATCAATTTAGCCGACATCCGTTTTTCTGCTAAGGCCAAAACCTTAAAGCTCCTGGTAATGGGCGACTTGCGGACTTTTACTGTCTCCCCGACATGGACCACCCGTGAAGCCTTTACCGGCATATTCCCAATGGAAACATGTCCTTTTTTACACGCTTCGGTAGCCATGCTACGTGTTTTGTAAATCCTCACAGCCCACAGCCACTTGTCGATCCGCACATTTTCAGCCATATTATTAGTGCTTATTGAAAAAATTCATTGTTCGTTCTGTTCCAATGGTGCCAAAACTTTGAATAATTTCGATACACTTATCAATTTTTTCGGGTAACTCTTTCTGTTCTTCCCTATCCCATTCACCCAAAACATAATCCACCTGAAACCCTTGCCGGAAGTTGTCGCCAATTCCGAAACGCAAACGGGCATAATCATTTCGTCCCAGTATCTGATTGATGCTTTCCAATCCGTTGTGGCCACCAGCCCCGCCTTTAGCACGCAGCCTGATGGTACCAAAGGGCAAGGCAAGATCATCCACCAGAACAAGCAGGTTTTCAATCACGATGTTTTCCTTTTTCATCCAATAGTTAACGGCGCGACCGCTCAAATTCACGTAAGTAGTGGGGCGAAGCAGAATAAAGGTCCGGGCTTTAAATTTATATTCGGCCACAAAACCATAACGCTTATCGTTAAAACTAATATTGGACGCCTCTGCGAGTGCGTCCAATATTTGAAAGCCAATGTTATGGCGTGTATTTTTATATTCTGCCCCTATATTACCGAGCCCGGCAACTAAGTACTTCAAGAATGTAATTTTAAAGGTTTATTCCTCACTTGCAGCTCCGGTTGCTTCGCCTACAGCTTCTCCTTCTTCACCTTCCTCTTCGTCACCTTCCGCATCGGCAGCTGATTTTGCAGCTCTGGTAACTACAACAGCAACTACTACGTTTGATTTATTATCCAAAAACTCAACATTTTTAACCGACAAGTCAGCAACTTTGATACTTTGCAAAATACCTAATTTGGTTACGTCGATGTCGATGGTATCCGGAAGGTCTTTTGCCAATGCTTTTACTTTCAGACGGCGCAGGTTCATTTTGAGTTTACCCCCGGCTTTAATCCCTTTTGCTAAACCCATGGTTTGTACCGGAACATCGATCCGAATGGGTTTATTATCGTGGATCATCAGAAAATCAACATGCAAAATTTGTTCTTCCACCGGGTGCCATTGAATATCCTGCATCATTGCAGAATAAACTTTCCCGTCAATGTCAATATCAACTAAAAATACGCCGGGCGTATAAATCAATTGTCTCATTTCGCTGAACGATACGGTGAAATGAAGGGTTTCTTCGCCGCCGTACAATACTGCGGGAACCAAATTCTTAGAACGAAGTTTTTTTGATTCTTTTTTGCCAAGCGCTTTGCGATCTTGACCTTTAATTGTTACAGTTTTCATTTTAAATACTTTACGTTAATAATTATGGTACTCAGTCCTTCCCGATTCATCGGGACAACAGCATGCATAATTCACCATGCGCCTGCTTGTGGAAAAAGCGGTGCAAATATATAAACTTACTTGTAATATAGTGAACTAATGGATTGATTTTTATAGACTCTGCGGATGGCTTCGCCAAATGCATCGGCTACCGAAATGTATTTAATCTTTTCGCTTTGTGCTTTATATGGAATGGAATCGGTAAAATAAACCGCTTCGAGTTCCGAATTCTCAAGCCTTTCCATGGCCGGTCCGGAGAGTAATCCATGAGCTGCAAAAGCACGGACACTTCGTGCTCCTACTTTTTTCATCAAATCAGCAGCTTTCGTAATTGTTCCGGCAGTATCGATCATGTCGTCAACAATAATCACATCTTTGCCCACCACATCGCCGATAACAGTCATACTCCCTACTTCGTTAGCTTTGGAACGCGTTTTATGGCAAACTACCATATCTACCTCCAGCATTTTTGCGTAGGTGTTAGCACGTTTTGTTCCTCCCACATCGGGCGAAGCAATAATCAAATTTTCGAGCTCCAGTTTTTCGATGAAAGGAACAAAAAGGGCGGAAGCAAACAAGTGGTCAACAGGGACATTGAAGAAACCTTGTATCTGGTCGGCATGAAGATCCAACGTCATAATGCGGTCAACACCCGAAGCCGAAAGCAAATCAGCCATCAATTTCGCACCAATCGAAACCCGTGGTTTATCTTTACGGTCTTGCCGCGCATAGCCGAAATAAGGGATTACTGCAATAATTTTATAGGCGCTTGCCCGCTTTGCAGCATCGATCATCAGCAGCAGTTCCAGCAAATTATCCGCAGGTGGAGGTGTTGACTGAACAATAAAAACATGTGAACCACGGATGGTTTCTTCGTAACACGGTTCAAACTCGCCATCCGCAAACACCGGGCACGACGATTGTCCGAGGTTGATGTCCAGGCCATCGCAAATTTTTTGTGCAAGTTCCCGGGAAGATCTGCAACTAAATATTTTCAAAGAATTATTATTCCCACCCATTTCCATGACTTTATGTTGATTTGGATTCGATTCAAAGTTAATAACTTTAGCCTTCATCGGTTCAATATGGCTAATTTACTCTCCGCTATTAACGGACGCGATGAAATTCAAAATTTCTTCTTTGCCCTCGCCAGTTTCCGCCGACGATGTAAAATATCCCGGCATGGTTTCCCAGGTTTTGAACAATTCTGTTTCGTAATTTTTTAGGTTCTCTTCCAGCTCTTCCGGCTTCAACTTGTCGGTTTTGGTGAAAATGATAGAGAAAGGGATTTCACTGATTCCCAACCATTCCATAAATTTAAGATCAACTTCCTGAGCTTCATGTCGCGAATCGATCAATACAAAAACGCAGTACAAATTTTCGCGTTGCAAGAGATACCGACGCAGAAACTGCTCCCATTTGATACGTTCTTTTTTAGGCACTTTAGCATAACCATAGCCGGGTAAATCAACCAAATACCATTCTTCATTAATAAGAAAATGGTTGATCAATTGAGTTTTCCCCGGGCTCCCGGATGTTTTCGCCAGCCCTTTTTTATTGGTCAGACGATTGATCAGCGAGGATTTCCCAACATTGGAACGACCGATAAAGGCGTATTCCGGTTTATTTGGCGGGGGGCATTTCCGAACATCGGTGTTGCTCACAATAAAACGGGCTGTTTTTATTTCCATTCCGAAGGATTAAATTTAATGCTTTGCTAGTTGGGCTTACCCTTTTTGCTGTTATTTTATAAAGACTTCGAGCAATTTGACGCTGCTTGAGATAGGATTCAATTTTATTGAATTGAGTTCGGCAGGAATTAAAACCGTTTCGCCTTTGCCGACTTTTTCGGTTCCTGCACGGCTTTCGATTTCAAAATTGCCTTCAAGGGTAATGTAAATTACAAACGAATCCAATTCAAAATAATCCTTTTCGATTGGTTGGTTAAATTCAAGAATGTTGGTAGTGAAATATTTGCAACTCACCAGTTCAACCGACTGATTTTCCTGTATGGTATATTTTGTTTTGTAATCGTCTAAGTAGGAAAAATCGATGGCTTCCAGTGCCAGTTCAGTGTGCAGCTCGCGTAGGTTTCCGTTTGCATCCTTACGGTTATAGTCCGAAATACGGTAGGTTACATCCGACGTCTGTTGGATTTCAGCCACCATCGCACCTTTGCCGATAGCATGAATACGTCCTGCGGGAATAAAGAACACATCACCCACCCGGGTTTCGTCAAACTGCAACACTTCGGTCAGGGTTCCGTTTTCAACATGCTCCAAATACTGTTGTTTGGTAACCGGCTGGTTGAATCCTGAATTGATGAGCGCACCTTTTTCGGCATCCACCACATACCACATTTCGGTTTTCCCGAATGCCTGGTGACGCTTTTTCGATAATTTATCGTTGGGGTGAACCTGAATGGACAGGTCGTCCTGGGCATCAATGAATTTTATGAGCAAAGGAAATTCAGTCCCGAATTTTTCATAAACCTTGTCGCCAACCAACTCTCCCATGTAAACTTCGATGAGCTCGCTTAGGGAATTTCCTTTCAGAAAGCCATTTTCAACCATAGAATCGTAGCCTTCTACACCCGACAGCTCCCAGCTTTCCCCACAATTGGATTTGTTCCCGTAATCTTTATTCAACACGGTTTTAATCCGGTTTCCACCCCACATTTTTTCGAGGAAGAATGGTTTGAATTTTAAAGGATACAAACTTGACATGATGGATTATTTATTTAGTAGTTATTGAATGCTTGTTGCTCGTTACTGGGTGCTTGCTGCTTGTTGCTCGTTTTCTTAACTTATCTCTCACTTTGCCTAAGCCTTTGACTTCCCCCTTCCCTCAAAAATGAAAGTCCACCGCTGCCCTATCCAACTTAAAATCTGCAAAACGGGTAACTACTTTTTGATGTTCGGGATGAATGCGATAGGTTTCGAAATCTTCCAAACTGTCGAAATGCGTAATTAAAGCGAGGTCGAAACTTTTGGCGTTCAACTCATAATTCAGACCGACTTCCATGTGGCGTAAAACCTCTATTTTATCTTTCAGACCTTCCAGAAGTGATTTCATTTCGTCACGAACCTCATCCTTTTGGCTTTCAGGATAATCTTTTAATTTAAAAAGTACGATGTGATTGATCATAGTGATGAATTTTCCAACTCATTTTTATTAACTGCTGCAAAATTAATGTTTTCTTAGTGGTAATTTTCAAAAATCAGACTGAAATAAGGAAATATAACATTAAAACGAGACGAATATGTTGATAATTGGCGTTGCTGGTGGAACAGGTTCGGGCAAAACCACCGTAGTGCAAAAAATACAAAAACAGTTTCCGAAAGGCGAAGTGACCATCCTTTCGCATGACTCGTACTACCGCGACAACAAGGAGCTAAGTCTGGAAGAAAGGCGTAAAAAGAATTTCGACCATCCCGATTCGATTGAGTTCGATTTAATGATCGAACATGTAAAAAAACTGAAAAACGGAATGCCGATTGAAGAACCTATTTATTCGTTCATCAGCTGCACCCGGGCCAATGAAACGAAACACATCGACCCTAAAGAGGTGTTAATTATCGAGGGAATTTTGTGCCTTACCAGCCCCGAATTACGCGACCTAATGGACATCAAGGTTTTTGTGGACTGCGATTCGGACATCCGCCTTTCGAGAGTGATACAACGAGACATTAACGAACGCGGCCGCAACGTAGAACAAGTACTTGCCCGCTACGAAAAAACCGTACGCCCCAGTCATATCCAGTTTATCGAACCTACGAAGCGCTTTGCGGACATCATCATACCGCAAGGAGGACGCAACCAAATCGCCATTCAAATTCTGACTAACCACATCAACCAAACCTTAAAATAATCTGCCATGCTCGACACGCTGAACATCGAAGAAGTTTTGTTTATCGACATCGAAACGGTGCCACAGGTTTCAGGTTTTTCGAAACTTACCGAAAACTGGCAGAAACTGTGGGACCACAAAATGAAATTCCAGATGAACGAAAGCGAAACCGCGGAAGACTTGTATGGACGGGCTGGAATTTATGCTGAGTTTGGCAAAATCATCTGTATTTCGGTGGGTTACGTGGTTCAGAAAAGCGGAGAGAAATGGTTCCGGGTAAAATCATTTCACCACAATGACGAAAAAACATTGATTGCAGATTTTTTTAATGCACTCGAAAAATTTGCCACAGCAGGGAAACGGAGACTTTGTGCCCATAACGGCCAGGAGTTCGACTACCCATACATCGCACGGCGGGCGTTGGTAAATGGTTTAAAACTGCCAAAACTTTTTGACATTGCCGGACAAAAACCCTGGGAAACCAAAGATTTTCTGATCGACACTCTGCAACTCTGGAAATTTGGCGACTACAAACACTACACTTCGCTTTCGCTGTTGTGCGCACTTTTTAACATTCCTACGCCAAAAGACGATATCGACGGCAGCCAGGTGGGCAAAGTGTATTGGGAAGACAACGACATCGACCGAATCATCCGTTACTGCGAAAAGGATACTCTGGCTGTGGCCAACCTTATTTTTCGCTACAAAGGGGAAGAAATTATTGGAATGGGGAATTTGGAGGTGGTGTAGGAAAGGCGGAGGCAAAGAAAGAAATGGAGACGAAAAGATGGAAAGTGCTGGAAAAAGCATGAAAATTACTTTGAATCAGAGACTACTTTTCTGCAAAGTCCTTTGAGCTGCATCCTTTAAAATCCCTTACAAAGGGTTTCAATCCTAATTTTTCCTATTTTTCGCAGCAAATAGAAAATACCTGACTGCATGGCTCAAAAAAATGAATTTCGGCATTTGCTCATCGCTTCACGGCGATTTTTGCGCTCGGTGCTGAGTGTAAAAGAAGGCACCGACATTGAAGCGACTATTGAAGGGATCAAACGTGACATTGGTTTCCGGGGCGTAACTGCCTGGATTTTAATTTTCTCTATTTTTATTGCCTCCATTGGCTTGAACATTAACTCCACAGCAGTAATTATCGGTGCGATGTTGATTTCACCGTTAATGGGTCCCATTCTTGGCATCGGGCTTTCTGTTGGCACCAACGATTTTGAAACCTTAATCCGTTCACTGAAAAACTTTGGAATCGCTGTTTCCATAGCATTGCTCACTTCAACCTTCTATTTTCTGGTCACTCCACTGGATATTGAACAGTCGGAATTGTTGGCCCGCACGCAACCCACCATTTTGGATGTGCTGATTGCCTTGTTTGGCGGATTTGCAGGTATTCTGGCAGGTTCGCGAAAAGAGAAAACCAACGTTATTCCGGGTGTAGCTATTGCCACAGCTTTGATGCCGCCTTTGTGCACGGCAGGTTACGGTTTAGCAACTATGAAAATGCACTTTTTCCTTGGCGCATTCTATTTATTCTTTATCAACTCGGTGTTCATCAGTTTGTCCACTTTCTTGGTGGTGCGTTATCTTAATTTCCCGTTAGTGACCTACCTTAACCCTGTAAGAGAAAAAAAGTACCAGATGTTGTTGGGCGTATTTTTGGTCGTTACAATTATTCCAAGCACTATTATTTTCTACAATGTTATTCAGGAAACCCGTTTTACGGTTGCTGCAGATGCATATATTTCTGAAAATACCGATTTTGATGGCAGCGAATTAATCAACAAGAAAATTACCTTCTCCGATACACTTTCTATTATTGAGCTATATTATATCGGCGAAAGAATTACTGAAGACAAAAAAATGTTTCTGGGGAATATGCTTGCCAATTATGGTCTAACGGGCAAAAAGGTATTCCCGATGACAAAAAAAACCTTAGTAAAAATTCATCAGGACCGCGGAGATAGCAGGGATTTTGAGAAAAAATTATCGGAAATGAACAATGATTTGCGCCTGAAAATTCTGGAGGATATCTACACCAAAAACGAAGAACTGGTAAAAAATAAAGATCAGAAAATTGCTTTTTTAGAAAAGGAACTCCTTCGATTAAGCGCTGAAGACACCATTCCCCTCGGGCAAATCAACAAAGAAGTTAATTTTCATTTCACCGATGTGAAAGAATTCGGATTCGCCAACCTAAAGAAAATGAAAACGGTAAAAGATTCAGTTATCCTGGACACAATCCCTACTTTTTTGGTGAATTACAAAGTAGCACTAAAACAAAGCACAGCAGAGAAAGAGAATAAAAAGATTGAAAAATGGCTTCAGTTGCGCTTTAACAACGCAAAGATTAAGGTGGTGAGTTATTGAGGAAGTTGGAAGCTGGAAGTCGGAATCCAGAAGACGCCTGACTCAACTTTTAGGCAGCGAACCACTTTCAATTGGGAACTTTGAACTTTCTTTAAACTAATTCCTCATCATCCGGTCCATTTCGCGCTGTGAGTCTTTTTGTTTTAGCGATTCGCGTTTGTCATAGGTTTTTTTACCGCGTGCCAGAGCAATTTCGAGTTTGGCCAAGCCGCGGTCGGTAATAAACAATTTGGTGCAAACAATGGTCAGGCCTGATTCTTTTACTTTTTTCTCCAGCTTAGTCAACTCTTTGCGGTTGAGCAGCAATTTGCGATCGCGACGTGCCTCGTGATTGTTGCAAGTACCCATTTCGTATTCAGAAATGTGCAGATTTTTCACAAACAATTCACCCCCATAAAACTGGCAATAGGATTCCGTAAGGTTGGCCTTTCCTCCACGGATGGACTTAATTTCGGTACCCACCAATAATATTCCGGCAATAAAGCGCTCAATCAACTCGTATTCAAAGCTGACCTTCCGGTTTTTTATTTTGATATTGGAAGCCTGATATGCCATTATTTATTCTTTAGAAGATGTAAAGTGGCAGTAACTTACGCTGCCCGCTGATGCCTGATTCATAACGAGGATACAAAAATACTTGTAATTGCAGAAAGCGCAATGCCGAGAAACACATAAACAAAAAAGTTTACCGTTATAGTTAGCATCAGGTAGCTGTCGAGTTTCTTCGCGGGCATGTCCACCAATTCTTTACCGCCTAACCAAAAAAGATAGAAACAATAAAGTCCCATAATGTTTAAATCCTGCAAATAGGGAACAAGCCCCGTGACTAACGCAATCAATAAAAACGGAGTGATTGAGTAGCCCATTAATTTTCGTGCAAGCCGAATATCTTTTGTTCCGCCAAAGGTTTGCATCAATTGATTGGTGAAAAACACCGAAATGAAATAGAACAATACAAAAAACACCAACTTACGTAGTGATTTATAGACTGCTGAACCCGCATAAAACTGAACGTTCGAGAAAAATTCTCCGATAAATACCGCAAGGCATGCCAGCAGGAGCAGCGGCAAAATATGCGCAAAAAGAATTTCCATTTGTCCGCCTGGCTCTTCTCTTTGCGATCGCCAGAAATCTTTAGGCTTCAAAATGATTTGCTTAACGCGGCTAAAAATACCTGAAATGTTTGTACTCATCCGGATTTTATTTTACGCACAAAAGTACATTTAATTGTCCAAATGGGAAATTTGTTGGGAATGAATTGCTGGGGATTGTAATCTTCGAGTAGTTAGCAGTTTGCTGATTTCCTTGGTTATATTAGATTGTAGGCCCGAATGGTTTGGGCAAAAATGATGGCAGAAAGCTTAACATTGCTGTCATTCCGACGATGAACAAAGAGCCTGCCTGCCGGTCAGGCAGGGAATCTCAAGTCAAAGCAACAGCTCTCTCCTTCGTCGGGATGACAGCAAAAAGAGACATCGCTCTTAGGTTAGCTTACTCCTCTTTTCACTCAATAAATTCTGCAAGGCGAACATTTCATCACGCAGACGTGCAGCTTCGATAAAATCCAGCTCTTTGGCAGAAGCTTTCATTTGTTTTTTTGTTTTTTCGATGGCTTTTTCCAGACCGTCGATACTCATGTATTTCACTACGGGATCAGCAGCAATGTCGGGTATTCCCATGCCTCCTTCGTATTCTGTTTGTTTGTCGCTGCGGTATTTGTAGCCGATAATTTCGCGCATGGGTTTAATAATTTGAGTTGGCGTAATGTTATTTGCTTCGTTGTATTTCAATTGTTTCTCACGGCGATAGTTTGTGGAGTCAATCGTTTTTTGCATCGAATTGGTAATCTTGTCCGCATACATAATTACCGTTCCATTCAAGTTCCGCGCTGCACGGCCTGCCGTTTGTGTTAACGAACGTTCCGATCGTAAAAAACCTTCTTTGTCGGCATCCAGAATGGCCACCAACGAAACTTCGGGTAAATCCAGGCCTTCGCGCAAGAGGTTGATTCCCACCAACACATCAAAATCCCCTCTTCGGAGCTGTTCCAGAATTTCGACACGCTCCATGGTATCCACATCTGAATGAATGTAGCGCGTTCTCACGCCGTTATTGGTGAGGTATTTCGATAACTCCTCAGCCATTCGTTTGGTCAAAGTAGTGACCAAAACCCGTTCGTTTTTTTCGGAACGCAGGTTGATTTCGTGCATCAAATCGTCAATTTGATTGGTGCTGGGCCGAACATCAATAACCGGATCCAGTAAGCCGGTAGGACGAATAATTTGCTCCACCACCACCCCTTCCGATTTTTCAAGTTCATAATCGGCAGGTGTGGCACTCACATAAACCACTTGGGTAGTAATACTTTCAAACTCCTCGAAGCGCAGCGGACGATTGTCAATAGCAGCAGGCAGACGGAAACCATATTCCACCAAATTCATTTTTCGCGAATGATCGCCGCCATACATCGCCCTGATTTGTGAAATCGTGACATGGCTTTCATCGATGATGCACAAAAAATCGTCAGGAAAATAATCTAACAAACAAAAAGGACGTGTTCCAGGTTTTCGTCCGTCGAAATAGCGCGAATAATTTTCGATTCCCGGGCAATACCCCAGTTCACGCATCATTTCCATATCGTATTCTGTGCGTTCCAGAATTCGTTTTGCTTCAAGTGGTTTCCCAATTTCTTTAAAATAATCCACCTGAGCGACCAAATCGTCCTGTATTTGATGAATGGCAGAATGCATTCGTTCTTTTGTAGTCACAAAAATATTAGCCGGATAAATATTTGTTTCCTGCAAAGTTTCGATAGTCTGGCCTGAAACCGGATCAAACTTATCGATTTCTTCGATCACATCGCCCCAAAACACAATCCGAATG
>CAJDXF010000025.1_pt1 | contig 11097 bp, 10 predicted proteins | sample 7391791 | NCBI WGS metagenome assembly CAJDXF01 (sample SAMEA7055712, study PRJEB34461) | soil metagenome | biome: terrestrial ecosystem; feature: Peninsula; material: soil | place: Antarctica | collected 2016 | reverse complement strand
TTTCGCAGCACCAGCCTGGGGCAAGGCGCTTATATGGCGCTGCCCATAGTGGGTAAGTTTTTTAATAAAATGTATAGCGACCCCAAATTCTCTAAATTAAAAAACAGCAGGTTTGCTCAACCCGATGCTCAACTACTTGCCATTTTAGATATGCCCTCGTACCTCGAGGTGTTAAAGCTTAAAGATAGAGGATTTAACCTGGCCGACCTTTTCCGAAAGAAAGACCGAACGCCGGATTTGAGAAATATGGATAAGAAAGACCTTCAAACCAAAGATAAAAAAAGCAAAAAAGAGAACGCTGAACCAGTTTGGGAAAAAATCAGAAAAATATTCAAAAAGAAGAAATAAAAACTAAACATATGCTGAGTTTCTCCGGACAAGTAATAAATTGGCATGAATTTAGGTTTGTAGAATAAATCATCAAGAAAAACAGATAATAATGAAAAGGATAATTTATGTTTTGTTAGCCGTAATTATGTGGTCGTGCGGCACGGTACCATTAACCAACCGCAAGCAGTTCATTGCCATTCCATCCGATCAAATATTGTCGCTAAGCAACGAAAGCTACAACTCTGTTTTAAAAGAGTCAAAACTTTCGTCCAATACGACACAGGTTGCAACCATTCGAAGAATTGGGCAAAATGTAACACAGGCAGTGGAACAATATCTACGCGAAATCAACCGCTTAGCCCTGATCGACGGGTATAAATGGGAATACAACTTAATTGCAGATAAAACCATGAACGCCTGGTGTATGCCAGGTGGAAAAATTGTGTTTTATGAAGGCATTTTACCGATCTGTAAAAACGACAACGGAATAGCCGTTGTGATGGCACACGAAATTGCCCATGCCATTGCTAATCATGGCAACGAGCGTATGTCACAACAAATGGTAGTACAAATGGGCGGCATAGCGCTGTCGGAAGCATTGCAGACCCAAAAACCCGTAACCCAGCAACTGGCGTTGCTGGCTTTTGGTGTGGGAACGCAACTGGGAGTTATGTTACCATATAGCCGCCAGCACGAAACCGAAGCTGATGAATTAGGCTTATATTTTATGGCCATGGCAGGTTACGATCCTCGTGAAGCACCGCTGCTTTGGGAACGAATGAAATCAGAAGGATCGGGCGATACACCGCAGTTTTTATCAACCCATCCCAGCCCGCAATCGAGAATCAACGATTTGAACAAAATCATGTCTAAGGCAATGGAATATTACAACAAGAGCAGCAAAAAATAAAGGTAAAAAATGTATGTTTGAACATCTCCTTTCGAAAAAAAGCGTTATTTTTACCGCCGCTAAAAACGGGGTATAGCGCAGTCCGGTAGCGTGCGTCGTTCGGGACGACGAGGTCGTCGGTTCAAATCCGGCTACCCCGACAAAAGGAGAAACCAAAAAACTCCAAAAGACTGAAAATCAAATGATTTACAGGCTTTTTTGTTTTGGCTATGTCAAAACAAATCATACAGTACCGTTGCAAATGTGAACTAAACGGTGAACCAAAATAACCTTTAGGTTTTGTTCAACAGAAGCACATTATAACCATATCCCTATGGTTAAGGAGTAGCGGGATCAATTTCTGACTTAGCTGTCACTGATGGAACTGCGAGGTAACGGTTGATAACAAAACAGATCGGTTTAAAGTGAAAGCTTCCTAGACCTGAGCTATTATAATTCGACAGCTCCCATAATAACAATTATCTTTATAAGCAATTATTTTCAACATTAAAACACGAAGAATGAATATTAAAATTACAATTACCAGTTTTTTCTAAGCTATGAACTCTTTCTTTTCCACATTAATAATTCTAATCGGATTTCGGGTCTTATTTGTTTCATGCGAAACTCAAAAGGCTCCGTTAATTGGCGAAGTCGTTCAAATTGAAAACGGTTTGGTTAAAGGAATCTTTAACGAATCAAGTGGTAATTACATCATTTAAAGGAATTCCATTCGCTGCTCCACTAGTTGGTGATTTACGATGGAAAGCTCCACAACCTGAAGAATCATGGAATGGCGTAAAAGAATGCACAAAATTTTCAGCTAGCCCGATCCAGAAAACTCCTGTACCTTTTTCAATGTGCACACAAGAATTTATAGCTCCCAAAGAACCGATAAGTGAAGATTGTCTTTACCTGAATGTTTGGACGGGTGCCAAAACAGCCGATGAGAAACGTCCTGTTATGGTTTATATTTACGGAGGCGGATTTTCCAGTAGTTCAGGTGCTGTGCCTGTTTATTATGGCGAAGAAATGGCGAAAAAAGGCCTTGCTTTTCTAACTATTAATTACAGGGTTGGCGTTTTAGGCTTTTTATCTCATGTTGAGTTATCAGCAGGTAAAAAACATTTACGATTGGCTGGGGTATAAATATGTACTATTCTACCGTAACAAATCCGTAGTCCCCCTGACGAAATTTTTACAAACAACACTTCCTAATATCAATGAGTTATAGCTTAGGGACTACAATGTGGATTAAGCTTCTTGCGAGGGGTTTACCAGCCTGACCTGCTAAGAAAAGAAGCGGGAAGATGGTAGTTGTAAAAGTTTTTAGATTCGTGGTTTATATGTATTCAAAAATCATCTTCCGATTATAATACTATCAACTATTAAATTCCTCTCTTGCAAAAGATGCTGCGCCTACAGCCCCGGCCAGTTCTCCAAGTTGGGCTTTTTTAACTTGCACCTGATTACCTCCTGCGCGCCATTCATATATACTTAAATATTTCTCCAGCGGTTCAAATAAATCATTCCCGGCTTCAGAAATACCTCCGCCCAAAACGATAGTTTCAGGGGAAAGAATATTCGTTAAAGCTGCGAGCCCAATGGCCAGTTTCTTAACTGAGGTTAACCATATTTCAGCAGCAAAGCTGTCTCCATTTCTGTATGCTTCCAGTAATTCCCGAGTTGATTTAAACTTTCCTGAGGTTCTTTTTTCGATGGTGCAGTTACCTATTGCATCTTCAAGGCTGCCAGGCATACCTACACAATCCGGGTCACCTTCACTGTCAATGACCATGTGTCCGATATGTCCGGCTTTTTGAAATGCCCCCTGATAAGGTTTTCCATCAATCAAAATGGCACCTCCAACGCCAGTTCCAAGGGTTAGCATAACTACATTTTTACAGCCTTTTGCAGCTCCAAACCTTGCTTCTGCCATCATCGCAGCTATGGCATCATTCAGTACAAAAGTTTTGATTTTTAAAAATTCAGTCCATTCGAAATTTTCAAGCCCTTTCAGGCGACCGGGCATAAACGCAATGGCCGAATTATTTGCATTGGGTAAGCCAGGTGCTGAAATGCCAATCACTGCAGGGCTGCACTTCAGTTTACTTACTAATTCATTTACAACTTCTAAAATGGCATTTTTCCAAATTACATCATTGCCATCGTTGGTAGGTTGATTGTGTTGGTGCAAAATATTGCCTTGCCCATCTATGGCTACTGCTTTTATTCTTGTACCCCCCAAATCAATTCCAATAATAATGTTCGGCATATTGTGTTGCATTATGTTAGTTGAACCCAAATTGAGCGATATTCGCTCACAGCTAACCCCTATTAACAGGTTTATTCTTTAATTAAATAATTTCAATTTCTTCTGTCAAACTCCTTGATAGCATCAATCATTGCCACAATATTTTCTACCGGCACGTTTGCCTGGATATTATGCACCGTATTGAAAACGAAACCGCCATCCTGTGCAAAAATATCGCACATACGAAGTACTTCTTCCCTAACTTCTTCAGGAGTTGCATAGGGCAGGGTTTTTTGCGTATCAATACCACCTCCCCAAAAAACGAGGTCTTTTCCGTATGTTTTTTTCAAATGCATCGGGTCCATTCCTTTTGCGCTTATCTGCACCGGATTTATAATATCGAAGCCAGCTTCTATAAAATGGCTCATGAATGTTTCAACAGCTCCACAAGAATGTTTGAAGGTTTTCCAGTTGGTATTGGTGTGAACCCAATCGTTGATTCTCCGGTAATAAGGCAACCACAATTCGTCGAACTCTGCGGGCGCACAAAAAGTTGAATCCTGCGTCCCAAAATCGGTTCCGCAAATAAATACGGCATCCACATTATCGCCAATCACCTTGTGCAACCGGCTGAAGTTTTCGAGAGCAATTTCAGATTGCCGATCGAATATGGTTTTGATGTAATCCGGACGCACCATAATACTCATATACCATTCGGTGATGTCGCGGATGCCTTTAGGATTTTTTAATTTCATACCTGGAATATGTGCAATATCACCCAAAGCTGTACCCCCAAGTCCGGCAACTACAGCTTTGTCCGTAGCTCGTGCCTTTTTGGTTGTTTCTTTCCAATATTCCAAATCGCTATCTGATACCAGGCCATATTCTTCGAGATTATCTTTTGGGTCCAGTTCTTCTTCGATAATTGGTTTCTGGCGGATTATCGCATCAAAAAAATAGCTGGCCTGCGGCATGCGTGCTGAAGGCGCTGCTCCAGTATCACCTTCGGGATAAATCAGTACATCCCCGTTCTTGTCTTTTGTGGTTCGAAAACCTTCAGGCACCATAACTTTCTGCCCCCATGAAGTTACATATTCCTTCAAAGGTTCATGATTATGAAATCCAAAAGAGTTCTTTTTACCTTTGGCCGGAACCACATCAACCTCAAGTATTTCAATTAGTTCAGAATCTACTTCTCCAAGCATCTGATAAGGATCAACCACTCGAACCGGCTTTGACTCCAAGCCATAGTATTTTCTGAGGTTTTCAACTGCCAATACATGAATTCCAGTGACCGAAGTAGATCCAAAATCCACCACCATTCTATCCGGCTGTTTGTGATTGATCGTTAAATCAAATCGTTCTTTTGATGTCATTATCTAGTTATAACCTGAGTTTTAGCATTATTTGTTTTAAAGTGTCGCGATCTTCACGTTCCTAAAATAAATACTTGCTTCTCCATGCTTTCCCTGCAGTCCGACAAATCCACCTGTAGGAAGTTCTGCAAAGGGAGTAGGTAGCCATGCCGGAATATCTGAGCCATCTGGATTTTTAGTCCCACTTATCCATTGTGCCATATCCATGTCGGCCGATAGTTCTCCATTCAGCATAACGGTAATATGCTGGCCTTCACAACGAATATTCATATGATTCCACTCACCGGCTTTTTTTACTAAAGTTGACGTAGATGCCAAGTGCCCAAATATACCACCACACATATAATTTGGTACCCAGTATTTGTCCATAAAATAAAAATCGTCACCTATTTGTATCTCAACGGAATTAGGAATCCAATTTTGACGGTTGGTACAATATACAATCACCCCGCTATTTGTTCCCTGTTCATTTTTGAACTCAAGGTCGATAACAAAATTTTCATACTCTACATCAGTAAAAATACAGGCATCTTCAGAGGCAGTAAGAATATCATTTTGAAATGACCACACTTTTTTTTCATCCATTGCATTGGAGAAATCGCTATTAAACAATGGCTGCCATTTGGGCTGACAACTGCAAAGCATAACCAGCAGTGGTATTATTATGTAGAATTTATTTTTCACTTTTTTGGTTTTTACTGTTTTATCAAAAATATTTCTTAATTCTTTAACCTTTTAAATTATAAAGTTGGCAATGACCAACCCTCCCTATAACTATGTTTTATAAACTCCTCAACCGTTTTTTTTGCATTTAAATTTTCGCGTTTGGATTTGAACGAAGGATGTCCGTCGGCTACGGTATATTCTCCAATTGTAGTTACAGGCAATTCATCGGTATCTGTAATATTTGTAAAGAGCATATTGTCTCCATCCCATTGCAATGTTCTGTTGAGAGCTTGCAAGCGGACTGCCAATACCCCCATCACAACCATCTCGTTAAAAGGGCCTGAATAATCGAAATTGGCAGTAGGTTGAAGTCTGTTTTCAGGAGACTCTTTACATGCCCTGATCCAATCCTGTGCATGAGGTTCATCTTGTATTCCTCCTAATTTATAACCTGGAATTCTACGAAATTTTTCAGGCACTTTAGGCTCTCTTCCAGATAATAATCTGGGCCTGATACCCCCAAGGTTACACATTAATTTATCTTTCGTTCCAACAAATAAACAAGCACCCATATCGTCTTCCATCATTGGCTGTCTATCCATTAACTCTTTGGGGCGCCGAGGCAACAAACCTCCATCGTACCATGTTACTTTTACTTCAGGAATTTTTACTTTCGCACTCGATTTTCTCGAGGGGAAAGTGTATTCAACTATTTCGGACTGTGGGGCACCATCCATATTAATAGCTGTGGAAGATCCCTGCACTTCAGTAGGATAACCCAATTCCAATGCAGCATAAATGGGGTCCAGTATATGACAGGCCATATCACCCAATGCTCCAGTTCCAAAATCCCACCACCCACGCCAATCCCATGGATGATAAGCCCTGTGATAAGGACGGAAGGGCGCAGGTCCGATAAACAGGTCCCAATTAAGGGTATCGGGCACTTTCATTTCTTCCGCCGGACGCGACAAGCCCTGTGGCCATATCGGACGGTTGGTCCATGCATGAGCTTCTGTCACTTCCCCTATTTCTCCATTCGCAATCCATTCCCGAATGGTCCTTACCTCGGGCGACGAGCTACCCTGATGCCCCATCTGTGTAGCTACTTTGTATTTACGTGCCAGTTGAGTTAATAATCTCGATTCGTAAACGGTATGCGTGAGTGGTTTCTGACAGAATACATGTTTTCCCATAACCATTGCATCGGCAGCGATAATTGCATGGGTGTGATCCGGGGTTGCTATCATAACTGCATCAATATCCTTACCCATCTCATCAAACATTTTTCGATAGTCCCAGAAGCGCTTTACATTCGGATATTTTTCGAATGTGTTTTTGGCATAGTTCCAGTCCACATCGCATAATGCAACAATATTTTCTGTGCTCATTGTTGCCAGATTGACCGCTCCTTTGCCTCCGATGCCAATACCTGCAATATTTAATTTATCGCTGGGTGCCTTATGCCCTAAAGCTCCGCCCATTGCGTAACTGGGAATAACGGTTAACCCCACTGCCGATAAGGTGGATGTTTTGATGAATTTGCGCCTTGAATGTCTCATTATTTGTATTTTATTAAAGGTTCTAACATAAATTTAATGGCAAATGAAACGCGTTTTGGATTACTCACCCTGATCCCGAGCACTCGGGAACGTTCCTCTCTACGCGTAGAGAGGAAGAGTACATACAAAAAAAATAGATTTTCATACAATTAAAATTGCATACAAACATTTATTTCCATTAAAATAACAGTAGAAACGTATTAAAGAGTCCTCTCCAAAAAGTGGACTCAAGGATTAAATATAATTTAACAAATGTAACTATTATTAAACTTGTATAATTTCACTTTTTGATTAAAAAGTTACAATAATTGACACTTCTTCATTTTGGATAAATCAGCCAATAAAGAGCCCGGATTGGAGTAGTTGTTTGGGCTTACCGCTCTTCAGGCATTTATTGGAATAATTACAATCACCAAGTGCCCTGTTGACCTTCTACTCCAATGTTTTGGGGAGCAAAGTGTTATAGGTGAAATTACATACTTCCTTCCGCCCTTACCGGTCATTTCAATGCTTGTTTTGCCGGGACTAGTGTGCACCTTGTTTTGGTTATTTCCATATCCTTTGCATCGCCTGTTATTCAACCCTACAATAGTATCATAACCTGAAAATCCAACCGCATTCTGCTGTGCTGCTAATAATTTTGGAACCTCCAAGCTATTGGAAACAAGACTTTGGGTATTCCTAAGTTAAATGGCGTATATCTTTTACTTTCCCATGCCCTCCATTCCATGGTTCATGATATATAAATATGTGCAATTCTTTTTCGATCTTCTCTCTTGCTTCTCCGATTTTTCAATTGACCCACGAAAATACAATTTTGCAATAGATTTTCCGATATTTGCCGCCTCAATATGGAAGTGAATCTGATTATAGCCATCTATTTTCTTGGCGTTTTGGGTGTGGGGGTTTTGTCTTATTTCAAAATAAAAACCCCTGCCGACTATTTTGTGGCTGGGAAAAAGGCCGGAACGTTACCAGTGTCGGGTAGTTTATTGGCCACAATACTGGGCGGATCGGCCATTTTGGGAACCATCGAACTGAGCCAAACTATTGGGTGGGCAGCTCTTTGGTTTCTGTTTTGTGCTGCATTCGGACTGATCGTGTTGATTCCCTTGTCGAAATATGTGAAACGTTACGGAAACTATACACTACCTGAAATGCTGGGCACGTTCTACGGTAAAAAAGCGGAAGTTATCGCTTCCATAATTATTCCTGTTGCCTGGACGGGTATCGTGGCGGCACAAATAATTGCGGCAGGACAAATTATAAGCGGTATCGGCTCGCTGAGTTACACTTCTTCTGCTCTGATTTCGGGAGCTATCTTTATTGCTTACACCTTGGTTGGCGGCCAATTGAGCATACTTAAAACCGATTTTATCCAATCCATTTTAATTATTGCCGGGCTTTTTACATTGGTGATTTTTTCAATCAGTTCAGAGGGAGCACAACACGTTATCCCTCTAAAGGCCAAATTGTTGTTTAATTCTTCGTTTTCGGTGCTGGATCTGGTGATTTTAATCCTGACCTATTCAATTACATTCGTGGTTGGCCCCGATATTTATTCGCGTGTATTTTGTGCGAAAGACGAAAAAACAGCGGCAAAAAGCATTTTCATTGTTGCCGTTTTGCTCATTCCAATTTCATTTGCATTAACCTGGTTGGGTATTTTTTCAGCCGAACACCATGGTGGGGACATAACATTCTTTGCTCAATCCATGCTTCCAAACTGGGCTTTCGGTTTATTTATCGCAGCCTTGCTTTCGGCAGTAATGTCGTCGGCGGATACCACCTTACTCACATCTTCAATCATACTATCGGAGTTGACTTTTGGCGATTTAAACCACCACAAGGCAATGACGCGAACGCGGATTTATATTGTTGCAACCGGTGCAATCAGTATGGTTATAGCTTTATTTGTAACATCCATTATCCAGTCGTTACTTTTTGCGCTTTCCTTTTTCTCCGGGGCATTTGCCGTTCCGGTTTTGGCCGGATTATTAAAACTTAAGGTTAATAAAGAAAGGGTTGTTTTAGCCATTCTCACTGGTGGCTTTCTGGCGCTAACAGGAAAAATTATTAGCAGTTATTATAGTCCGGTAATGGGGAATACCCTGATAATTCTTACTTATGTTATTAATTCACTTATTCTTTTCTACCGAAAAAATGAATAACCTGTTTTATAATACCTTTTTTCTGATGGCTTTTAGGAAATAATAACATAGATTTGTTCCCACAACCATTAAATTAACCCAAATGGATCCATTTGACGTGCTTTGTTTTTCGCGTAATAATGACTATTTAAAAATACTGGATGTTACATTAAAAGATTATTTTGGTACTTCTGCCAACATCAGCTATTTCCAGAAAACGGAACTTTTACTCTATTTTCTATCGGTGGATAAATCGTTATTGCCCATGTTAATTATTTTGGATGCCAGTGGCTCCGAAGGTCCAGCTCCTGATTTTTTCGTTTCCATCAATCAGAATTTTCCGTATTCGTTAAAAATTGTAATTATTGAAGACCATCAGCTACTACAATTCTTGGAAAAACTTGATAGTTTAGAATCGATGCTTTTTTTGAAACATCCCTGGAAAAAAACAGATTTACATTTCACCCTGAAATTGGCGGAGAAAGAAATGTACCACACAAGCAATAAACTAGTACGCCCGCCGCTGATTTTCGATAAACAGTTAGACGATAAACTGCAAGAGCTGATCGATACAAACATTACTAAAGATAGGATTATGTCGGTTCTCGCACATGATTTGAAGAGTCCGTTTTCCGCATTAATGGGTCTATCCGAAATGATGACCGACAACTGGGAAGACCTCGGTGACAATAAGAAATACGAACTAGTGAACGACATCAGGAAAACATCTGTCACCACCTATAAATTACTGGAAGACATTCTGAAATGGTCCAAAAGCCAACGCGAAAAACTGGAACTCTGCATTGAAGAAATCAATATTCACCGATTAGTAGAATCAACCATTCAACTGGCTGATTTCAATGCTAACCCAAAAGGAATCAAAGTAGAAAACAAAGTTGATCAGCATCTGAAAATTAATGCCGACGAAAATATGATTGCTTCGGTTCTTAGGAATTTGGTTTCCAATGCGGTGAAATACACTCCTCCCGGTGGTTACGTGAAAATTTCGGCCCAGGAAGACAAAGACTTTTGCCTTGTTTGCGTTGCCGACAATGGTATTGGTATTGACAAGCCCCATTTACTGGAAGCTTTTAAGCAGGGAAATGCAAAAGATGTAAAAATGAATACAAAATCGTTTAGGGGTATGGGGCTCATTCTTTGCAAAGATTTTGTAGAGAAAAACGGTGGTCAAATCTGGCTCGAGACGAAGATAAATGTTGGGAGCAAATTTTACTTCACCGTTCCATGTGCTTAAATTTCAAGCGTCAGTTCTGCCAAAAAGCTTTTTAATTTCTTCCCTAACAACGGTGAAATTTCACTGTACACTCTTTTATGGTAGCTGTTCAGCCACTTTTTTTCTGACGTCGTCAATAATTTCATTTCTATCAACGAAGTATCTATCGGGCAAAGTGTTAATGTTTCAAAGCCCAGAAATTGCCCAAATTCAGTCTTTTCACGCTCCACACAAACCATCATGTTTTCGGTACGAATACCGTATTCTCCCTCGCGGTAAAATGCAGGTTCATTCGACAAAACCATGCCCGGCTCAATAAAGTTTTCATTATACTCCTGCCGAATAGCCATCGGCCCCTCGTGCACATTCAGGAAGTGCCCCACGCCATGACCGGTTCCGTGGCCATAGTTCATTCCGTTTTCCCACAACGGCAGGCGCGCCAAAATATCTAATTGGCAACCTTTTGTCCCGACAGGAAATTTTGCCGAAGTCAGGGCAATCATCCCTTTTAGAACCAGCGTGAAATCGTGTTTATGTTGCTCTGTAACTTTGCCCAGCGCAACAGTTCTGGTAACATCGGTAGTTCCATTTAAATACTGTCCACCCGAATCGAACAACAATATCCCGTCAGGTTCC
>CAJDXF010000088.1_pt1 | contig 11165 bp, 16 predicted proteins | sample 7391791 | NCBI WGS metagenome assembly CAJDXF01 (sample SAMEA7055712, study PRJEB34461) | soil metagenome | biome: terrestrial ecosystem; feature: Peninsula; material: soil | place: Antarctica | collected 2016 | reverse complement strand
TATCTCAGTATTCCAGTAAAAGTGAATTATTATGTTTTGCGTAAAGGAATCAATCTTTTTCTTTCCGCGGGTGCTTCGGCCGATTTTCACCTGACAACACGAGTGAAATCAATTCAGGAGTTTTCAGGGGAAAAAGTAAGGGAAAACAATAAATTAGAAGGAGATTATAATCCTTTAGACTTGGTTGGTATAGCCGGCTTTGGTATTGAAAAGGACATCGTACAACATCTGCAATTTCGACTCGAACCTGTTTTCCGATATTCACTAACACCTTTTGCTGATGGCCTTTTGAACGAGCATTTGTATTCACTTGGGGTGAACTTTACACTGTTTTACTATTGAGGTTTTTTTCGAACACATAAATCACCGAGCTGCATTTGGCCATATTGAAAATACTGATAATCCACGAAATTTTACCATAGAACATCCCTTTCAATAGTCCTAACTTCGACTTTTTATATTTTTCGCTCAGCATGGAAACATAAAACGAATCGAAAGGCATACTGTGAAGTGACTTAAGAGTAAACCCGTGTTTTTCGCCCAACTGCTTCATTTGTTGTGGAGCAAAATGCCAAATGTGGCGCGGAACATCGTAGGCCGCCCAATATGACTTGTAATGCTCGCGGAACATCGTAGGCCGCCCAATATGACTTGTAATGCTTGGCATCGTAGGAGTCAGAATTGGGAACGGCTATAATCAATTTACCCTTGGTGGCCAGCAATCGCGCAAAGGCGTTCATGTTTTCACTCAATTGGTGGATGTGTTCCAACACATGCCAAAGTGTAATTACATCATAGCTTTTATCTCGTAGAGCAAAAAGTTCTTCCGAAGGAAGATTATTTAGATTGAACTCTTTCAGCGCAAAATCACGCGCTTCGCTATTTTTTTCCGTGCCGGTAACTTGCCAGCCATTTTCTTTCATTTCATTCAGAAAGAAACCGGTGCCGGTGCCCACATCCAAAATACGCCCAGCTTTCAACGAAGTTACTTTTTCTATCAACCTGCGTTTTCGCCCGAGCATATACCTGCGTACTGCATGGTAAACTGAATTTACAAGACCCTTTGTGGTGTTAGAATGCGAGATATACTTCTCGCTTTGGTAATAACGGCCAATATTTTCCTCGTCTTCAATTTCCTCAGTTATTTTAAACCCACACTCATAGCAGCGCTTTATACTGAATTCTTCTTCTGAAACGAAAAAATCAGTACAAATTAAAAATGGGGAAAAATGTGTTGAATTACAAGCCGGACAGTTTTGGACATTAAATTTCGCCATGACTCAAAAATTTTGTGCAAGATATTAAACTGATTTCTGCAAAAAGAAAAACCACAAGAACAATTGTTCTCATGGTTCTTTATCCTGTAAGAAACATTTTTCATTTTTTGTTCTCCCTGTTGCCTTGGTATTTAACTGTGGGAGTAGGGTTTTTCCTAAATAATCAACATCGCATCACCATAAGCCCCAAAGCGGTAGTCTTCTTTTATCGCTGTTTTGTAGGCTTCCATCACGAAATCGAAACCACCAAATGCCGCTACCATCATTACCTTCAAAGGGTTTCAAAAAACCCTGAGTGGAAACTGAACTTTCCATTGTCCACATTACGGTGGTACCTACTGCACAAACGTTCTTTTTTAGCATTTTTGCGTTGTTCACCATTTCGCAAGCATCTTCTTTAATCCATATTTGTTCCGAGTCCATTTTGTGTTTTGTCAGGTCTTCCACATCAACGCTGCGAAAATTACCCAAACCAACATGTAAGGTCAGATAGGTAAAATCAATCCCTTTGATTTCCAGTCTTTTCAGCAATTCGCGGCTAAAGTGCAGACCTGCCGTCGGTGCAGCTACTGCACCCTCGTGCTCAGCAAAAATAGTTTGGTAGCGGTCTTTATCCTCGGGCTGAACCGGGCGATCTATAACTTTCGGAAGTGGAGTTTCGCCCAACTCATACAAAGTTTTTTTGAATTCGTCGTATGGACCATCGAACAGGAACCGCAAGGTTCGGCCACGGGACGTGGTGTTGTCGATAACTTCTGCAACAAGCAAATCATCATCGCCAAAATAGAGTTTATTACCAATCCTTATTTTGCGTGCCGGATCCACCAAAACATCCCAAAGCCTTTGTTCACGGTTCAGTTCGCGTAAAAGAAAAACCTCAATATCAGCGCCGGTTTTTTCTTTGTTGCCGTGTAAACGTGCTGGAAATACTTTAGTGTTGTTGAAAACCATAACGTCCTGATCATCGAAATAATCCAACAAATCTTTAAAGAGTTTATGTTCAATGGTGCGCTTGGCACGGTTCAATACCATTAATTTAACAAAACCGCAAAGCTAATACAGTTAGTTGGTTTTGATATAAAGCAGAGTTAATAACGTGATGTTTTTCAAATAGTTTCAAATAAATTTAAATTATCAAGAAAAAAATCAATCGTCATAGCTTCTTCAACTTCAAAATTCCCAATCTTCGTGCGACGCAACTCATACAAATAAGCTCCACATCCCAATTTCTCTCCAATGTCGCGGGCCAGCGACCGGATATAAGTACCTTTGCTGCACCTTACTTTGATTTGCACAAAAGGAAAATCGAAATTTTCAACCACAATCTCTTTTATAACAATACTTCTGGCTTGAAGTTTTACCTCTTCGCCATTTCTTGCGTAATCGAAAGCTCGTTTACCCTTCACTTTTACCGCTGAGAATGCGGGTGGAACTTGCTCTATTTCCCCTTCAAACATTTTAATTGCCGTTTTTACGTCCTGTTCCGAAATATGGGAGCAATCGATTTGGTTTTCTTCTTCGGTTTCCCGGTCGAATGAAGGTGTAGTGGCTCCTAATTTCAGCACAGCGATGTATTCTTTTTCCTGTGCCTGATATTCTTCGATTCGCTTGGTGCCCTTACCCGTGCATAAAATCATTAGTCCCGTAGCCAGCGGGTCGAGAGTGCCGGCATGGCCAACTTTCAATTTTTTTATACCCATTTTTCGGCACAGTGTATTGCGCACACGTTGAACAACATCAAAAGATGTCCATTCAAGATTTTTATCGAACAACAAAACTTCACCGCCGATAAAATCGTACGTTTTTTTGAATTCAGGCATGCGTGATGATCTATGTTCCAGCCTTTTGAAAGATTGTGGAATTAAGCTATAAATATAGCAATAACACCAACAATTAAACAATAAATGGCGAAATAAATGAGTTTACCACGTTTTACAATTTTTATCATCCACGAACAAGCCAAAAGGCCGGTAACGAACGCGGCGACAAAACCGATGAGCAAAGGCAGGGTGCTAATGCTGTCGCTCGAAGTAACTTCTCCTCCAATAATGTCGAGAAAGGCTGCGCCAAGAATAGGAATAAGTACCATTAAAAAGGAAAAACGTGCTACTTCCTCTTTTTTTGTACCAAGCAGAAGACCTGTAGCAATTGTAGAACCGCTCCGCGAAATACCGGGAATAACCGCAACTGCTTGTGCAATGCCGATAATCAACGCTTTAAAAAACGTAATTTTTCCGTCATTGGCTTTCATAAAACTTGGCAACGCCAGCAAAAATGCCGTAAAAATGAGCATGCTCCCAACCAACACAAGATTGCCCGTAAAAAGTTCTTCTATTTGATCCTTGAAAAACAAGCCTACTATTAATATAGGAATGGCTGAAAAAAGTAATTTAGATACAAATTTGGTCGGTTCGTTCCATTCGAATGCAAACAATCCTTTTATAAGTTCCAGAATATCTTTACGCAAAACGTAAATTATCAATCGATTCGTCGCCCAACAAAGCATGTCCTAATTCTAAATGGCCACTTGAGCTGACAGGAAGAAATTCAGTTAGTCCTTGTACTATTCCAAGAATAAGTGCTTGAAGTTCATTCATATTTATTTTATCTGGTGATCACTTTTCGGTTTCTTCATTATGGCGTAAATCTCGAACACAAATCCAAAGAGCAATACCAGCGGGGCAATTGTCAATCGCCTGAAATTGAAAATATCAGTACTGAAAACTTCCGGATCATCACTACCACCTCCTGCTACCAAAATAAAACCAACAACAATGATTGCAAAACCAATTGCCATTAATTTATAGTTTTCTTTTGGAAGCGCGAATCCGGCTTCTTTTATTTCTTTTTTAGCCATAACATTACTTTGAGCTGGCAAAGATAACTAATAAAACATTTCATCAAATTTCATCCTGAGGAATTTGTTTACCGCAAAATAGGTAGAAATCAATGAAAACGACAAGCCCATCAATATCACAAGGAAGAAAACAAGGCCAGTAGTATTTATGTCGTCAAGAGCAATAATTCCACGCAGTTCCTTTTGATAGGAAAAGACAGCAGCAAACAGGATTAAATTGGCCAGTACCGAGCCGTAAATCCCCAAAAAAAGGCTTTGTTTTAAGAAAGGTGCACGAATTAAGGAGTTACTTGCACCAACCATTTGCATTGTATTGATGGTAAACCGTTGCGAATACACCGCGATCCGGATAGTATTGTTGATTAATGCAATAAAGATGAAAGTAAGGAGCGCACTCAATACCAAAATAATCAGCGTTATCCGCCGAACGTTTTTATTTATCACATCAACCAGGTCTTTTTGATAGAAAACCTCCTGCACCTGAGGATAAGCCAAAAATTCTTTTTCCAGCGTCAATAAACTGTCAGGGTTGGCGTAGGCGGCATAAAGTTTAACTTCGAAGGAAGCAAAAAGCGGATTGTAACCGAGAAAGCCATTAAAGTCTTCTCCAAGATTTTTGGTAAGTTCCTCGCTTGCCGTTTCTTTATCTATATATCGTGTGGATTTCACATAAGGGGTCGCTTCCAGCTTTTTTTGAAGCCGTGTGATTTCAGAATCTTTCAACTGATCGTGTAAAACCAGCGTGAAACCGATTTTTTCACGAACGTAATCGGATAATTGCCGGGCATTTACCAGAATAAGGCCTAAACCACCAAGCATTACCAATACCAGAGTGATGCTCACCAGCGAGGTAAACCAGGATTTAACAATTCCATTCAACTTTTTCGTTAACAACCACTTAATAAGCAAAAAAAAGATTTGCTATTTTTTGGAAATAAGAAAAAAGGAAATACTTTTGCAGTCCCGATTGTTATCCTTAGAAATAAGGAGTGTAAATAGTTGATTTTCTTATGAGTAAGCATGTTTTACTGATATTATTCCGTTGAAGTAAAAGATGACCTTTGAGACAAATCACGAGTTTTTGAACAAATAAATTTAATAAAAGTGGACACACTTAGTTATAAAACAGTTTCGGCAAACAAAGCCACAACCAACAAAGAATGGTTTATTGTGGACGCGGAAGGTCTTGTATTGGGCCGTTTAGCAAGCAGAGTTGCCATGATTTTAAGGGGGAAACACAAACCTTCGTATACCCCGCATGTGGATTGTGGAGATAACGTTATCATTGTAAATGCTGAGAAGGTAATAATGACCGGCAATAAAATGAGCGACAAAACCTATATCAGCCATAGCGGATATCCCAGTGGACAACGCGAACAAAAAGCTACTGAATTGCTGGCAAAATATCCGGAACGGATTGTTGAAAAAGCAGTTAAAGGTATGCTGCCAAAAACCAGGTTGGGAAGGAAGTTATTCACCAACTTGCGCGTAGTTGTTGGCGCGGAGCATACATATGCAGCCCAAAAACCAAAAGTTGTTGATTTAAACAAGATTAAATAAGGAAGATGGAAATAGTAAACACATTAGGACGTAGAAAAACAGCAGTCGCCCGTATTTACGTGAGTGAAGGAAAAGGCAACATTACTGTAAATAAAAGGGAGTTCAAAGAATATTTCCCGGCTTCAACGCTGCAATATATTGTTATGCAGCCCATACAATTGCTCGAACAGCAAGATAAATACGACATTAAAGTTAATATTTTCGGCGGTGGATCAACCGGTCAGGCAGAAGCATTGCGTTTAGCAATTGCACGCGCTTTGATCGAAATCGACCCCACCTACCGTGGACAACTTAAAGCAGCAGGTTTCCTGACAAGGGATCCCCGCGAAGTGGAACGTAAAAAACCGGGACAACCAGGAGCACGAAAACGTTTCCAATTCTCAAAACGTTAATAGTAATTATTCATTTATATGGATCTAAAACGGTTGAGATTTCCGATCAATTTGGAACTACTCAATAGTTGCTTTTAGGACATAAAAAAAAGTAAACAGATGCCAAGAACAAATTTTCAGGATTTATTGGATGCAGGCGTGCATTTTGGCCACCTGCGCAGAAAGTGGAATCCCAACATGGAACCTTATATTTTCATGGAAAAAAACGGGATTCACATCATCGACCTTCAAAAAACAATTGTAAAAATCGACGAGGCTGCAGCAGCCATTAAGCAAATTGCAAAATCAGGCCGGAAAATCTTATTCGTAGCCACAAAAAAACAAGCTAAAGATTTGGTTTCCGAACTCGTTAAAGAAGTGGGAATGCCCTATGTTACCGAGCGATGGCCCGGTGGGATGCTCACCAACTTTCCAACAATCAGGAAAGCTGTGAAAAAGATGAGTTCCATCGACAGAATGGCCAAAGATGACAGTTGGGATAACTTGTCGAAAAGAGAAAAACTACAAATTACCCGTCAACGTGCCAAACTCGAAAAAATGCTGGGGAGTATTTCTGACCTTTCGCGCCTGCCCGCAGCATTGTTTGTGGTTGACGTGATGAAAGAAAGAATCGCAGTTCGCGAAGCTCAGCGACTTGGAATTCCCATATTTGCAATGGTTGACACCAACTCCAACCCGGACGATGTGGATTTTGTTATCCCGTCAAACGATGATGCTTCACAATCAATTAAACTCATCGTGGGTTTAATGACGGAAGCGATTCGCGAAGGATTGAGCGAGCGAAAACTGGAAAAAGATAACGACGACGATTCTGATGACAACAGGCCCGTAAAAAAAATAAAAAAACGAGTTAGAAAAGCGGCTATCGTTCAAGAGGAGGATGAAGATCAGGTTGATAGTGATGAAGAAGATACTGACGAAGACGAAGATTAATTAAGTCATTTTAAAATAAACAAGGAATTAAAGGAATTATATTATGTCATATACAACTGCCGACGTAGTAAAACTACGTAAAGTTACCGGAGCGGGGATGATGGACTGCAAAAACGCGCTTGGAGAAGCCGACGGAAACTTCGACAGAGCGCTGGAGATTATCCGCGAAAAAGGGAAATTAATCGCCGACAAACGTGCCGACAGAGATGCAGCCGAAGGCGTGGTGCTGGCTAAGGTTACCGCCGACAATAAATTCGGTGCAATCGTAGTGCTGAATTGTGAAACTGATTTTGTAGCCAAAAACGATAATTTTGTTGCTTTTGCCAGTGATATTTTGGATTTGGCTTTACAAAATAATGCCCAAACTCTGGAAGCTGTCAAAGAACTAAAACTCGACGGAAGAACTGTGGAAGCGCAGGTATCTGAACAAACCGGAGTTATCGGCGAAAAATTGGAATTGTCCTACTTTAGTTTCATTAGTGCCGAAACAGTAGTACCCTATATCCACCCGGGAAACAAACTTGCCACTTTGGTTGGATTTAACAAAGCGAACGTTGATGTGCAAGTAGGTAAGGATGTGGCTATGCAAATTGCTGCCATGGCTCCTGTTGCAGTCGACAAAGATACGGTGCCAAAAGAGGTTATTGATAAAGAATTGGCCATTGCCAAAGAAAAATACCGGTTAGAGGGCAAACCTGAAAACATGCTCGACAAAATTGCACAAGGTGCTTTGAACAAGTTTTTCCAGGATTCAACATTGTTGAACCAAATCTACGTGAAAGACGGAAAAATTTCAATCAAAGAATTCTTGACTCAAAACGACAAGGGACTTACCGTTACAGCTTTCGACCGATACACGTTGAACGCGTAATCAAAAAGATACAATAAGTAAAGGGCTATTCGTTTATTCGGATAGCCCTTTCTTTTTATTGTCAGGGTTGAAATCCAAGAAAAAGCGAAAATTGGAGCATTCCTGCTTTTTCATCCCGCCTTGTTACAAATTCCGGATAATATGCGGCTTCGAACGAAGGCTTTATAAAATTGCCAATTTTCACATTGGGTTGAAATCCGGCAACAGCACCGTAATAAAACAAACCTAAAAAGTCCCGGCTGTTTTCGTTCACTTTAATTTCAACGAACGACTTCTTTGTGTTCTCTGAATAACTTATTTTACTTCCTGTGGTTTTGGTAAAAAGATGAACTCCAGCAATCGGACCAAGATAAAAATATGCTTCTGTTTTACTTTTCAATTTGGTTTGAAAAAGGAATTTTCCATAGCCGTTCAGCGTGTGGTGGTAAAGTTGATAATCCCGCTTTGCTGTTTCCGTTATTTTTTGGTCTTCTTCCATGAAATAATGATAGGCCACGCCTGGATTAATACTAAAACTCTTTTTTTGTTTCGACCCGATTGAAAAGGGTTTTTCAATCGAAACGGTGGGGAATGGTTTTATGGTATGTAAATTCACACTTCCGGTTTCGTTGCCAAACACGAAAGGCATGCCTAAGCCAACTTTTATGTCAGGACTGCGTTGGGCAAAAACCGATAATGAAAGCAGACATATAAAAGCAAAGGAGAGAATAATTTTCATGTAATTAGGGTTTGATTTATCAGGCTAAAATTAGCTTAAAAAATGAATTTATCTGATCTTGTGCCTTCAATCAACTGTATCTAAGCAGGAGCGGCAAATAAAAGATTTCTCTTTCCCTAAAGTTAAAAGTCGAATCCGCCCATTCCGATTCCCGCAATTACCCCTAAAATGGATAAGATTGTTGCGCTGATGAGAATTAATATTCCGCTGCCAAAAGTAATCCAGACCCATAGTTTGGCATTTTTACTTGCATTGAGTGCACCCTCAAAATCTCCGGCAGTCCATTTAGAATTCACCTGTGCTGCAAAAATTATGGATACAATCCCCAAAATCTGGCAACAAAAGATGGTGGTAAGAATGGCAAAAACCAAATAGTTGGGAGGAGGTGTTTGCGGTTGCTGAAGTTGTTGTTCGTACATGGTTTTTAGTTTTTAGTTTGTTATAGCGGTCACAATTGCAGTTGTAAATTTACACGTAAATACCGAAAACGAAAGGTTTGAACCCAAATTTTAAGCTCAGCAACTATATTTGCATTAAATTCTAAGTATGAAGAAGAGCGATTTACTTATTCTGATTGAATCATGGGACAATCTGGATTTTACCTTGTCAGAGATTGTGTCTCATCCCGAATACTATCCCGTGTTGATGGAAGTGGCGTTGTACAGCAAACACCCCAACAGTTGGCGCGCTGCCTATCTGGTGGATAAAATCCATGAAGCCGATCAGGATTTGATTTTGCCGTATATCAATAAAATTATCGAACAGTTGAAACTGGAAAACCATAACGGCAAGAAACGTCACTTTTTGAAACAAATCAGCCTGAACAAAATTCCCGAAATCCATCAAGGATTTTTATTAGATTATAGTTTAAATTCTTTCACTTCAGCAAAGGAAGCAATAGCGGTGCGCGTTAATGCCATGCAAATATTGTTTAATATTTCAGAGAAAGAACCCGAATTGAAGCCGGAGATACTGGCTGTAATCGAACACGAAATGGAATATCACTCCACAGCCGGGATTCTTTCAAGAGGGAAGAAGCTTGCAAAAAAACTCCGCAGGCAAATCAATCTATAGGCGTTTAGGCAATAAAAGCATAAATGAGGCTAAAGCCCACTCTAACAGCAACCTATAAAAACCATCAGCTAAAGCTGACGGCAATAAAACTGCAGAAGAATTGATTCTATTGCCGTTCACTTTAGTGAACGGATTTGTGAAATGTGGGTGGACTAGGGGTTTTAACCCCATTTCGAGAGTTTTATTCATATTGACAAAATGCCTAATTCAATCAATCCATGAAAACCTATGACGAAGGTTAACTCTGTAATCTTTCGATCAATGCTTTCAGCTTGTCGTCAATTTCTTTATTCAAATCGGCTTGCCCGTAGCGTTTCGTCAAAATCAGCATGTTTCGGATGGATGTCATTTCACGGTTTTGTTCCTCTTGTGTAGCGGCATTAAACCTGGCGGGCAGAGTAATGTAGTATTCTAACAGTGCAAAACTGTTTTCGTTTAGTTTACGAACCAGATTGTTGGCTTTTTCTGTTTCGCTCAGCAAATAATAGATTTCCACCGCTGGCGACGAATCATAAGTCAACGGGATTTTGCTGTTGGGAAATATCTCGAACATTTTATCGAGTACCTCAGTGGCTTTCGCATTTTCTTCGTTTAGAAACAGCGACTCAGCTAAGCGCGAAAACATATAGCGGGCCTGAATAATGTTGATTGCCTTGCGGTTATATTCGTCTAAAAACACGTTGGGATCGTTTACATTTCCCCAAACAAATTTTTGCATCACATTTTCATACAGAATATCAGGGTCGATGCGTCCGGTGTTCATTCCCGATGAGTTGGTTTTTATGGGTACAAAACGATAGGCAAGACCTTCAAACTGTAAATAATCGGTGAAAAATATGTTGCCCGTATAAAGCAAACTGTGATCGATGTAAATCGGGCGTTCCCAGTTGTTGGCAGCAATCATATTCAAGATGGCCATTTCACTTTTCACGATGTAGCTTTTGCCAATGCTAAATTTAACAGAATCCACAATTTGGTCTGCATCTTCGGGTTTTACCGTTCCGGTTTCAAGCGCTTTTTGTTTATCAACGGTAATATGGAAATTGCGGGCAGGCAAATAGTCCATCATTTCACCGTTCACTAATTGCACTTTAGAGCGGGGATCGTCGCTGCCAAGGAAAGTCATTGCATCCGACAGCTCCACCGATTCTTTAATTTGTTCCTGAAACAAAACCGCATCCATCCGCCCCATGTAGTACTTTTCCTTATCGAATGAAAATGGTACGGGTGCTGCCTCATTCGTTTTCATTTTTTGCTGCGTGATGTACCAATCCATTCCCAAATAGCTCAGGTTGATTATTTTGATGTCAGGCCGCACACCTTCCACTTCCTGCACATACCAAAGCGGAAAAGTGTCGTTATCGCCATAGGTGAACAGTATTGCGTTAGGTGCGCACGATTCAAGATAATTTATGGCATAATCGCGAACCATGTACCGCCCGGAGCGATCGTGGTCGTGCCAGTTCTCCGAAGCTAAAATGCC
>CAJDXF010000150.1_pt1 | contig 11228 bp, 8 predicted proteins | sample 7391791 | NCBI WGS metagenome assembly CAJDXF01 (sample SAMEA7055712, study PRJEB34461) | soil metagenome | biome: terrestrial ecosystem; feature: Peninsula; material: soil | place: Antarctica | collected 2016 | reverse complement strand
TTTTCAAAACATTTGGTATATTTTTCTTTTTCTCAGTATTTGCACTTTCATTGTTTGCCCAAAAGTTTGAGGCAGAAAATGCCACACTTAGTGGCGGTGCGGAAAAGCTAGCTTTGGCAGGTGCATCCGGCGGATATATTGTTTCCATGAAGGAAGGAAATTTAATTTTCGAAATCAATCTGCCTGAAGAGTCAACTTATAATATAAGCATTCAGGCAGCGGCGCCCCATGGAGAAAAAACAAACCTTTTTAGCATCGACGATAAAAATGTAGAATTTTATCTGCCAAATAATAGCCCATACGTTTTACTAACGGTTGTGAGCGGCATTAAACTTTCTGCAGGAAAACACCAGATGAAAATTCTAAAATCGTGGGGTTGGATCAACATCGACTACATTCTCTTTGAAAAGACCGATGCTACCCAGCTTTTCAACATAAACAAAGAATTGGTAACTCCCGAGCCCGACGATCACACAAAAAGGCTGTACCAATTCCTTTACGACAATTACGGAGAAAAAATAATCTCCGGAGCTATGACCGGCAAAAGCATGGACGAAGTGAACTGGCTAAAATCTAAAACCGGAAAAGAACCGGCCTTATTGGGCGTGGACTTTATGCACTGTGGACGAGATTACAACTGGTACAACAACGAAGAACCGATTAACGACGCCAGAAATTATTACAAACGAAATGGTATTCCCGCTTTTTGCTGGCATTGGCGAGATCCCTCTCGAAAAACCGAGGAGTTTTATACCGATAAGACCAGCTTTGATGTTTCAAAAATATTCGATGAAAATTCATTGGAATACAAAGCGATAATTAAAGACATCGATTACGTTTCGGGATTACTGAAAAAACTTCAAAATCAGGGTGTGCCTGTGTTGTGGCGGCCGCTGCACGAAGCATCGGGTGCTTGGTTTTGGTGGGGCGCAAAAGGCGCAGCGCCATGTAAAAAGCTGTATCAAATTATGTTCGACCGGATGGTGAACTACCACGGCCTAAAAAACCTGATTTGGGTATGGACCACTCAAGGCAACGATATGGATTGGTATCCTGGAGATGAATACGTGGACATGGTTGGCCGTGATATTTACAAAGAAGGTGACCACGGTTCCCAGATTCTGGAATTCAATAAAATCAATGCGGATTACGGAGGAAAAAAAATGGTTACCCTGAGCGAATGTGGTTCTTTCCCCGATGTTGACAATTTGTTGAAAGATGACGCTGCATGGTCGTACTTTATGCCTTGGTATGGCGGATTTGTGCGCGAAGACAAACACAACTCCCTGGATTTATGGAAGAAAATGTTCGCTCATGAATATGTACTTACTTTAGATGAAATGCCCGACTTGAAGAGCTACATTACTCCTGTTGAAACGGGGGTTTCGGATGATTACAACTCAGAAGGCGGAATTCAGATATTTCCAACTTTAGTAGAAAATGAAATCAACATTGTCAGTAATAGAAATTTAGGAAAAGTTGAAATCTATTCTGTTTCCGGTACATTACTGAAAAGTTATTGCTTCAATACAAATCACGCAGTGATTTCCCTTTCCAATATCAAAGCAGGGATTTATCTTGTGAAAACAAACGAAGGGAAAAGCATTAAAATCATAAAAAAATAATTCTGTCGGTTAGGTTATGAAAAATTAGAAGCATGCAAGAAATAGAAAATATAGAACTAACGTATTTGAGTTTAAGCGATTACCCGCAACTCAAAGATGTAATGATTGAAGTATATGCAAATCTGTCCGATGCCTATTGGAAAGAACCCCAAATAAAAACACTCATCAACCGGTTTCCCGAAGGACAAGTGGTCATAAAAATAAACAATGAGTTTGCCGGTTGTGCATTGTCTATCATCGTAGATTATGCAAAATATGAAAACCACCATACCTACAAGGAAATCACCGGTAATTACACCTTTAAAACGCACAATCCGGAAGGGGATGTACTTTATGGACTGGATATTTTCATTCGGCCTAAATTTCGCGGATTACGTCTGGGACGGCGCTTGTACGACTACCGTAAGGACCTTTGTGAACGATTGAACCTGCGGGGAATTATATTTGGCGGAAGGATACCCAATTATCACACTTATTCCGATCTGATATCGCCCAAAGAGTATATTGCAAAAGTGAGACGAAAAGAGATTCACGATCCGGTGTTCAATTTTCAGATGTCGAATGATTTTTATCCTTCCAAGATTTTGAAAAATTATCTCGAAGGTGATCATGCATCGAACGAATATGCAGTGTTGCTAAAATGGGAAAACATTTATTACGAGAAACGAACCCAGAAAGCTGCTGTAACAAAGAAACTGGTTCGGCTTGGTTTGGTTCAATGGCAAATGCGCCCTTATAAAGACTTGGAAGAATTGCTTCAGCAGGCGGAGTTCTTTGTGGATGCGGTGTCGGGTTACCGTTCGGATTTTGCGTTGTTCCCGGAATTTTTTAATGCTCCTCTAATGGCCAGCGATAATCATTTATCCGAACCTGCGGCAATACGCAATTTGGCTGCTCATACTCCTGCCATTGTTCACCGGCTTTCCGAATTGGCCATATCCTACAACATCAATATCATTAGCGGAAGTTTACCCGAAGTAAGCAACAACAGGCTTTATAATGTGGGTTATTTATGCAAGCGCGACGGAACAGTTGAACGCTATGAAAAGCTCCACGTAACTCCCGATGAAGTTAAAGTGTGGGGCATGGACCCCGGAAACCAGTTAAAAGTATTCGACACCGACTGTGGAAAAATAGGGATATTAATTTGCTATGATGTTGAATTTCCGGAGCTAAGCCGTTTGCTTGCCGATGAAGGGATGGACATATTATTTGTGCCTTTCCTTACCGACACACAAAACGGCTATTCCCGGGTGAGGTACTGCGCCCAGGCTCGTGCTATTGAAAACGAATGTTATGTGGCCATTGCCGGAAGCGTGGGGAACTTACCTAAAGTGCATAATATGGACATTCAGTATGCACAATCGATGGTATTTACTCCCTGTGATTTTGCATTCCCTGCTAACGGAATCAAGGCCGAAGCCACACCCAACAACGAAATGATACTGATTGTTGACCTCGACATCGACCTCCTCCGTGAATTGCACCAGTTTGGAAGTGTACGGAATTTAAGAGACCGAAGGAAAGATATCTTCGAATTGAAAAAGCTGAGTAAAGAATAGATATGGCAAAAAAGCTATTGAATCGAAAGAACATTAACCCATTGACACCGGTATTCACGGGTAAGAAATACACCGAAACTACCGGCATTCAGCTTTTTGAATACGATAAAGATAAAACACTTGAAACTAAAGACTACTCGTTAGAAGAATTCAACGGTTTCACCGACGACAACAAAAACCACTGGTTGAACATTCATGGGATTCACAATGTAGATAAAATTTTAAAAATCTGCCAGACGCTCGATATTCATGATCTTGTTGTTCAAGATATTTTGGATGTTAACCAGCGACCAAAATTTCAGGAATTCGACCAATACAGCTTCCTTACTATTAAATCGATTGTGCCTACTGAAAACCGACAAATCCAAACTGAGCAAATCAGTTTTGTGTTGGGTAAGAACTATCTGGTTTCATTTCAAGAAAAAAAGTCGGATTATTTTGAGCATGTGCGACAGCGGTTAAGGCAAAAGCTGGGAAAGGTAAACGCAAGGAGCACAGATTATTTGCTTTTTCTCTTGCTCGAATCCATTCTCGACAATTATTTCAAGACTGTGGATAATATAGAACAACAGATGGACAGCTTCGGAATAATTGAAATCAATTCCGACCCGTCACCGGCCATTTTGGGAAGCATAGGGATGCACAAACGTGAGTTGCACCAGATAAAGAAAACAATTTTGCCAATCAAAGAATTTATCTTAAAAATAGAGCGTGACAACAATGCTTTCATTCAAAACAAAAACCTGAAATATTTCTATGAGTTAAAAGATATGTGCCTTACCTTACTCGATAGTTGCGACCATATTGATATGCGTCTGGAAAGCAATATCAACCTGTTTTTCTCGGTACAAGGGCATCGCATGAATGAGGTAATAAAAATTTTAACGGTTGTTTCTACTATTTTCATCCCGCTGACTTTTATAGCCGGTGTGTATGGGATGAACTTTATAAACATACCTGAATTAAGCTGGAAATGGGGTTATCTGGGATTTTGGGTAATTATAGTAATTATTCTGATTTTTATGATCTTTTATTTCAGAAGAAAACATTGGTTTTAGTAGATGGAAAGTAATTTTAATTCGAGAATAATTTCAAACTTTTATTATCGTTATTTTCCAGTTGAGCCGGCCAGGATACTACCTTACACTCCTTCTGACGATTAAATTCGGTAACTTCCCGGATAAGTAGCGATTGCACTTCTTCGCGTTGTTTCTCGCGATTCCTGGTCAGCATTACGCGCTCCAGCTCAAAAATGAAATAATTGTAACAATTTACCTGTGAAGTAATCCGCATGCGTGCTTCGCTATCTTCCGGTGCATTAAGTTGTGACAGCAGCATCTGCGCCGATTTCATTTTCTTTTTGTAAGTATTCATTAAATTCTTCATGGGTGCCATTTTTTAGCGTTATCAATCTGTAATTCCCAATATTGCTTTAATCTTCTCGTTTTTTTCGTTTAATTCCTGAACAAGTTGAGCTAATGCTTCATTTTCCGTTTTTATCTTCCGGGCTTCCAGTTCGCGCAGCTTCAGCCTGTTTTCGTTTATGAATGCGTTTCGTGCCAATTCTTTACTCCATTTAAAATATAGATTGCTGTTTTAATCCTTCGATCAAAATTTTGATTTTCTCCTCCTTCGTATAACTCAAATCGTGCCTCGATTTGATAAATGTTACCTTCCTTTTTTCTGAAATCATTATTATAATCTATAAATCTCGTATTATTATCAATTAAAAAACTCATCTTAATCAGCAGTACCACTGTGAAAATGTCTATAGGTGACTTGCATCCTATCAATTTATTAAAGCTTAGCCAAACCCTACGGGAGATCCCGTAATTATTTGGGAAGCTTCATTTAATCAATAAAATTGAATTGAAGTACACAACTTAATTTAAATTCTAACCATTTTTTGTATTTGCGTCCTACTGCTATACTAAAAAGTATGAATGCAAAGATTGCTAAAAAAAGATAGAAACAAAATGATAAATACCGGATAATGAAAATTCATGCTGAAATACAACTGAAAATATTTTTTGTTATGCACATGTGCGCGATATAATAAGTTAGTATTACATCTGCACCAGTTGGTTATAAAGGAGTTTACTTTAATAAGATTGTTGCAATACTATTTTTCTAAAATTAAGTTATTTAGAATTAGTCTATCGAACATTTGATCTTAAAAACGGAGTAGTGTGTCTTTAATTAATGCCCTTTTACATCAGTAATTTTTCAAATGTATGATAAGCGGCTTCCCAATCTAAATCAGGTGATGGCTTGTATTCGCTAATTGAGAAGGAATTTCGGACTATTTCGCGGATTTCAGCCAACGATTTTACTACACCGCTGGCTTTAGCCTGCAGCATAATGTTTCCCACTGCTGTTGCTTCGGTTGAACCTGCAACAACAGGGATACCAATGGCATCGGCAGTCAATTGATTCATGACTATATTATGAGCCCCACCTCCAATGATGTACAGCTTTTTGATTTGTTTTCCCGTTACCGACTCAATTTGCCTGATAGCAAATTTATACGCTAGCACCAGGCTATCGTATATGCAGCGTGCTATTTCACCTTTTGTCCCGGGAACGGGTTGGTTGGTTTTCGTGCAGAATTCCTGAATTGCTTTTGGCATGTTGCCGGGGTTTAAAAAGCTTGAATCATTTGGATCAATAAAACACCTGAAAGGTTCGGCAGCAATGCTTAAATCCACTATATCCTGCCAATCCATTTCGTTGGTTTCGTCCCAAACCCGCTTACATTCCTGAATGAGCCACATGCCCATAATATTTTTCAGAAAACGGGTTGTGCCTTCCACACCACCTTCGTTCGTGAAGTTCATTTCAAGTGTTTTTTTCGAAACCAATGGCACCGGGCTTTCTATACCGAGCAACGACCATGTACCGGAACTTAAATAGGCCCAGCTTTCACCTTCAGCAGGTACCGAAACGATGGCTGAAGCCGTGTCGTGCCCCGCAACCGCAATACACGGTATTTCTGTGCTTCCGGTTTCCTCCAGCACTTCAGGTAGCAAGTTTCCCAATAACGTTCCGGGTTGAACAATTTCTTCCATTAAATCAATCGAAATCCCGGCAGCATCGAATAGCTTTTGTTCCCATTCTGCTTTTCCGGGCTTTAACAGTTGAGAGGTGCTTGCAATGGTATATTCATTTTTCCTGATTCCGGTAAATAAAAAATTCAGCGTATCCGGAATAAATAATAAACTCTTTGCAGTTTCTAACGCCGAATGTTTTGCCTGACGCGAAGTAAAAAGTTGAAATAAGGTATTGAACTGCATGAACTGAATGCCCGAAAGCAAATAAGTTTCGTGTTTATCCATGATTTCAAAAAAATCATTCATGGCTGTATCGGTTCGATGATCGCGGTAGGCATACGGTAAGCCTAAAAAATGACCTTCATCGGAAACAAGCGAGTAGTCAACCCCCCAGGTATCAATCCCAATCGATTCCGGTTGAATGTTGAATTCGGAAATGCATTTCTTCAAGCCGGTTTTCAACTCTTCGAATAAACTGTAGATGTTCCAGTAGTAGTTCCCGTGAATTTGTACCATTTTATTTTTGAAGCGATGAACTTCTTTCATCTCAAGTTTGGAGTTCTCCAATGTTCCCAAAATTGCTCTTCCGCTGGAAGCCCCAATATCGAATGCAAGAAAATGATTTTTGCTCATTTGGATTTTTTTCCCAAAATAATACTTTTAGACGGAATACACCATCCTGTAGCGCCCTGATTCAATTTAGCAGCAAAACATTTCTTAAATTTGGATTGTTTTGAAATAAACACTAACTTGTCTTTTATCTGAAATACGTGAAGATTGACAATAGTACGAAGAAAAACCATGAATGAATTAATTTTAAGGAAATGAAAAGAAAAATGACAAAAAATTGGATTGCCTTAGGTATCTACCTAATCCTGAGCATAATAATTGTACAACCTTCGAGCGGCCAACGCTTGTTGAAAAATATTCAAAAAAGGGCAGAGCAAAGTATTGAAAGAAAAGTTGAGCAACGTGCCAACAATAAAATCGATAAAAAAATCGACGACAGTCTGGATAAGATTGAAGAATCGTTGGAAAAAGATAAAGTAGATAAAAGTGGAAATGATACAGGAGCCACAGCAAAAGGCAACTCTTCGCGTGGTTTACGTATGCTAAAAGGCTTAGGTATTTCTGGCGAGCCGGTTCCCATTGCCGACAGTTACAATTTCAATTATTTAATCCAAATGCGAATCGAAACGTATAAAAAATCGGGGAAACTTGATAGCGAAGGTGAATTTATCAGCTACCTGAACCCAAATAGTAAGAGCATGGCCTATCAGTTCATTTCAGGAAACATGGGGCAAGCCGGGCAAGGGATGTTCATCATTGATGCTGAAAACGGGGCTAGTATTATTTTGAGTGATGACAAAGGCCAAAAAACCGGAATTGTTTCTGGGATTGGTTCTTTAATGGAATCAATAGGTAAAACATACGAAGATGAGGTGGCTGACATTCCACAAAGCCCTGAAGCCTACCTGGCAAATCCGAACGTAAAAAAAACAGGCAGAACCAAAAATATAGCCGGCTACAGCAGTGAAGAATATGTTTATTCCGACGACGAAACCGAATCGGAAATTTGGATTACCAAAGATCTGAAGATGAACACTCAGGATTTTTTTGGGGCTTTGTTTAAAGTCAGTATGGCATCAAATGGCATGGGTTGGGGATATATGATGGAATCAACCTCAAAAAATAAGAAGAACGGCGAAAAGTCCATTATGAAAGTGACCAAAGTGGATAAAAACGCCAACATGAAATTTAATATGGGAGATTACCAGATTACCAATATTGGCAGCATTACGATGTCAAAACAATAAGCTGATTTAAAACGACGATCATAAAAGAGGCAATTATATTAATTCGAATCGCTAATCACTACCTTAAAAGTATAGTTCATTGCCGGGGAAGGAGCTTTCGATTAATAAAACATAAAGCCCGTGTAGCGCGTAATTGCTAAAACAATATCTTAGCAAAAAAACAAATAATGGATTACTTCAAAATTACCATCAATATTGATCCGTTTGCGGAATGGCTGCGGGATGTGTTGGCCGCGCAACTTGGAGAAACAGGCTTCGAGAGTTTTATGGAAACCGAAACCGGTCTGGAAGCATTTATTCCTGCCTCAATTTTCAACGAAGGCGATTTATTTCAGGTGCTGGAGGTTTTTAACGAAGATTTCAAATTCGAAACTGAAAAAGAGTTGATCAAAGCCCAAAACTGGAACGAAGTCTGGGAGAAAAATTATTTCAAACCGCTGGTTATTTCGGGTGAATGTGTCATCCACGCACCTTTTCATACCGACTTCCCAAAAGCAAAATACGAAATCGTGATCGAGCCAAATATGGCTTTTGGTACCGGCAACCACGAAACTACATCGATGATGTTGGAAACCATTTTGGAAAATAACTTTGAAAATAAAACCGTGTTGGACATGGGCTGCGGAACAGGTATTTTAGGAATCCTGGCTTCAATGAAAGGCGCGAAGAGCATTACCGCCATAGACATTGACGAATGGTCGTTTTCGGGTGCAAAAGAAAATGCCGCCTTCAATAACATCAACAACATGGAAGTAAAACTGGGCGATGCTAGCCTGCTGGGCAGTGAAAAATTCGACTTCATTTTTGCTAACATCCACAAAAATGTTTTGTTAAATGACCTGCCGGTCTATTTCAATTCATTATGTTCAGGGGGAATACTTGTAATGAGCGGTTTTTATACCGAGGACATCCCGGAAATAAAATTAAAAGCCGAAGCACTGGGATTAACCAACATTGGGTTCAAAACAAAACACAACTGGGTGGCACATTCTTTTAGCAAAGCTTAATAATGGATTCCATCCAGAACTATTTCGCCATTAATTTCGAGGGTTTGGAGCAACTTCAAGTTGATTTGAACATTATCCAAAAAATTAACGAACTGGACCGGGCGCAACGTGGCGAGCTAAGGAACCAACTTTTCGAACGTGCAAAGATGCTCGAAGAAACAAAAAGCAGTCATCAGATTGTGGCATGGCTCCAAACCTGTTTCAAGCTCATCGACTTACACAGCTATCGGTTCAATAACGTATTTTTCAGTCCAGGTTATGAAATAAAAAATACCATTGCAAGGCTTCTGAAAGATGCAAATTCCACGCTGGATTTGTGTGTATTCACGATAACCGATTACGAACTTGCAAGGCAAATAGATGCTTGCAGGCGCCGGGGAGTGAAAGTACGCATCATCACCGACGACGAAAAAACTGTGGCCGCAGGATCGGAAATTTTTGAACTTCGACGTACGGGGATACCTATAAAAACCGACCGTTCACATTATCATATGCACAACAAATTCGGGATTATCGACAAGCGCGTTGCCATGACAGGCAGCTTTAACTGGACCTATACCGCCACGAAACACAACCAGGAGAATCTACTGACAACTTCCAATTTCGACATTGTGAAACAGTATCAAAGTGAATTTAACCGCTTGTGGAATGAAATGTTTTATCTTTAATCCCTCCCTTTGTTTTTATCCTTAAATTACCCGAATTGCACGAATTAGGGTCAACCTTAGGATTTAAGGCTATTTGTTTCGGAAAACCCAAAAGATTCTTCAAATTATTTCTGTACCAAATTTCCTTTTGCAATTTCTTTATCCGGCCGTTCCAGATCGCTTCCCGATTCGCGGAAAACCCAGGGATGCCAGAGTTCCAGAACGCGTTCCCATTCTTCCAAACTACGTGTTGGGTAGGTAGCAGGCCAGCCGCCATTGCGGAACGCTTCGGAAACTCCCTGGTCGTGGATTACGTTTTCACGCCAGTTGTTGAGTTCCTTTAAAAACTCTGATTTAACTTCTGCATATTTTGGGTCTTCAGCTAAATTGTACAGTTCGTTTGGGTCATTTTTCAAATCGAACAGTTCAAATTCAGGCTTGGTAGCAGCCATAAAAGCAGCTTGTTCTGGCGGAAGTTCGCCTTTCATGTTCAGCACATTCAATTCTGCCAAAACTGGATAGCTCGTTTCTTTGTATTCGTTGAACTGGCACCAGGCACGTTCGGGCATCAGGTTATGAATGAGCTTGAATTCTTTGGAACGAATGGTACGCATAGCATCGTGCGTTTCGTCCATTTTATCGCGGGCTGCAAAAATGTATTTACGCTCAGCGGTTGTTTTATCGAATAAATTCAAGCCTTGTAAAGGATGTGAAGGTGTAATTCCGGCAACGTCCAATATGGTTTTTGATATGTCGATAGTTGTTACCAGGTTATTATTTACCTGATGTGGTTTTATTTTTGCCGGCCAGCGCACCATTATCGGAACCTGAATACCGCCGTCGTATAAAAACTGCTTACCACGTGGCATACAGCGGCCATTGTCGCCAATAATGAAAACCAGCGTATTTTCAGCCAAGCCTTCGTCATCGAGGCGTTGTAAAACCGCCCCAATTTCGCGGTCAACTATTTGTGCACTTTCCAAACCGTTTGCCCAATCGCGTTTTGCTAAATCCGACTGAGGATAATAAGGTGGAAGCCTCACTTCGCCGATTTCAATCGGATTTTCGGGGTCGCGGTACCATTTAAATGGTTGACCTTCTGCCCGTTCACTCCAATCTTTCCCCTGGAAAACCGGTCTGTCGAGTTTGAAATTCAAATCTGTTTTCCGCGTTTCCATAAAACAGGTGAAATAGCCGGCATCTTCCAGAAGATGGGTAATTGGTTTAATTCCATAGGGAAGCGGTTTTTTATCGGCATTTGCCGTTCGGTGCTGATTGGCACCAATATAGTTTTGGTGGAAACCGGTAATCATTGCCGAACGTGAGGGCGAACAAACCGGCGCAGTACAAAACGATTCGGTGAAACGGATTCCTTCATCCGCGAACTTGTCAATATTTGGTGTTTCGATTCCCGGCTCACCATAGCACGAAAGCTGGTAGCCCCAGTCTTCCATCATAATCCACACGATATTGGGTTTTTGCTCCGGTGCTTTTTGGGAACAGGAAACATAGGCGAAAGC
>CAJDXF010000077.1_pt1 | contig 11278 bp, 11 predicted proteins | sample 7391791 | NCBI WGS metagenome assembly CAJDXF01 (sample SAMEA7055712, study PRJEB34461) | soil metagenome | biome: terrestrial ecosystem; feature: Peninsula; material: soil | place: Antarctica | collected 2016 | reverse complement strand
GTCTGTTTGATTACATAATCTTCTGTTCTACCGCTATCCCCTAAAGGGGAACATTCTAATACTCAGTGTTCTCTTAAAGTCCCTTTTATGGGATTTAGGGGTAATTGATTTTAAGGATTAGGCTCAGCCTTTATATCAAAAACTGAAACAAGTCCATTTTATCATTCAGGTATTCGTATATAAAGCCCTGCTTTTCCATGCGTTCAATAAGTCCGTAGTAATCTTCCTTTTTCTGCACTTCGATGCCAACTACGGCGGGACCTTTTTCACGATTGGTTTTCTTGGAATACTCAAAATGAGTAACATCGTCGGTTGGCCCCAAAACCACATCCACAAAAGTACGCAGCGCTCCTGAACGTTGAGGAAATCGCACAATAAAATAATGCTTCAGCCCTTCGTAGAGAAGCGAACGCTCTTTTATTTCCTCGGTGCGAGTGATGTCGTTGTTGCTGCCACTGACAATGCAAACCACATTTTTGCCCTTTATTTCTTCCCGATAAGCATCAAGTCCGGCTATCGACAGTGCGCCTGCCGGTTCAATCACAATCGCATCCTGGTTATATAATTCCAGAATTTTGGTGCAAATTCGTCCTTCGTCGACGGTAACAATATCATCCAACACCTGTCTGCAAACCTGAAAAGTGATATCTCCCACTCTTTGCACGGCAGCTCCGTCTACAAATTTGTCGATATTTTCCAGGGCAACCACTTTTCCGGCTTCAAACGATTTCTTCATTGATGCTGCACCGGCAGGTTCAACGCCGATGATTTTTGTTTGCGGACTCACTTGTTTAAAATAAGCCCCAACGCCCGCTGCTAAACCACCTCCGCCAATTGGAATAAAAACATAATCGATTTGCTCATCGGTGTCTTGCACAATTTCCATTCCCACGGTTGCCTGCCCTTCAATAATCTGTTCATCGTCGAAGGGATGAATAAAGGCCATGCCGGTTTTCTTACAATCCTCCACCGCAGCATTTTGGGCATCGTCGAAGGTATCGCCCACCAGCACGATTTCCACAAATTCCTTCCCGAACATTTCAACCTGTTTGATTTTTTGTCTCGGTGTGGTTGCTGGCATGTATATTTTCCCCTTGATCTCCAGCTTACGGCATGAATAGGCCACGCCCTGAGCATGGTTTCCCGCGCTGGCACACACTACGCCGTATTTTAGCTCATCAGCCGAAAGCTGCACAATTTTGTTGAACGCCCCGCGCAATTTATACGATCGAACGATTTGCAAATCTTCACGCTTTAGCAAAACGTTGGCCTGATACTCGTCGGAAAGGTTAAGGTTTTTCTGAAGTGGTGTATGCAGAATCACACCGTTTAAATTAATTTTGGCTTTGTTGATGTTTTGAACTTGAGGGAAATAGTTATCCGGATTCATTCTATTCTATTTTATACAAAGATAATGTTTCCTGATGTTTACGAACGAATATAAATGCCATGTTAAATGGAAATCACATTCGACTGCTCAAAGTATTTCCGGAACAGCTCAAAGCGCTGCGATTTCGACTCTGACTTTTTACGACGGACAAATTCAAAATGCAAGGGCGAAAATTTGTCGAGTTCATTTAAATAGCTTTGAGAGAAACAGGCATCATTTATTCCAACCGATTCAACAATCATGGTTTCGATGCTGCGGTTCATCAGTTTCAGGAATTGCCCGATGTTTTCAGCTTCAAAACAGTTCATTTCGTTTAAAGCAGTACGTCCAAAATGAATCGTTCGATTCACAAATTCGTCTGCTTTTTTATTTTCCAAATCGGAGAACATGGTTTTGGTGAATGCACAGTTATCCTCTTCTACATCCTGAATATCATCCAACATTTGCAAATAAACGCCGTAACCAAAAAGTGCCTGCTCCTGTCTGGCGGAGAGCTTCCCAGCCACCAAATAGCCATCGGCCAACACAGATGCACCACCTTTCTCAAAACATATTTTGCGTATTTCGCTTGCTGAAAGTCCGTCTGATTTTAACAATCTCAAGCTGTCGGTTTGCCCTTTTTGGATTGCGTACAAACTATGGTAAACCTCCGGGAAATCCTTACGCCGGTATTGTTCCTCGAACATCCCGACAAGCTTGAACAATTGTGATTCGGCGTGGCTTTTTGGAGTTAGCTGTTCGCCGTGCAAACGCTGATTAAACCGTACACTGAATTCCGCTTTTTCAGTCGCTGAGATTTTTGGATCATCCAAAAGATTGTCGCTGTACGGGTAAATCATGCTGTAAGCAAAAACAGAGGGAGTTATTTCTACCGGAATCTTCAACATTAGTTGTATGCCGTTCATAATCCATACGTTGCGCAAGCCCTGATAAATACTTTCAGGTTTTAATTCGGGGCCAAATGCTCTTGCCTTTTCAACAAAATCTTTCGACACATTTTTGAATTCCTCCGACAGAATAATGTCTAACTGCTCTTTTTCGTAATCGAAAACCATTTCAAGGAAAGATTTGAACATTGGGAAAAACGATTTTCCTGGATCGCTCTTTATTTCCTGAACCTTTTCTTTCGATTGTAACTTTTTTATTTTTTGCTGAAACCGTTCGAAATTATTTTCACGTTCCCGCTTTTCTGAAACGGTATATTCGCGCTGAAATTCGGGAAGATGATTATGACTGTTTTCCCACATTTCCACAAAATGATTCATGTACTTTTCTACGGCAAGCATTAACTTTGTTTTACGCTAAAATAGTACAAACTATCTTTTCTTGCTGAGTTTTTTAGACAAAAGAGGGGTATTAATCGGTTAGCTGCGTTTTTACTGCGTCGTTTCAACAAAAGGATTGTTTTTTTTGCCTTAATTTCTATTCTTGATTTTAGTTTATCATATTTCTAATTATTGCTCTCATTCCGATGAGGAAGGAAGAGAATTGAAAATCAGCAGAGCTAAATCTCAAGTAAAGGGGAACAGATCTCTCCTTTGTCGAGATGACAATTCTTCGTAGAGATGAAAGGGGTTAGTAGCGCTGAGAGCAAAATGAGGGCTAAATTGACAAAACCGCATTGCACGCCTTTCCTTTGAAATCATTATCTTCGCATTATGGTAGAAAAACAAAAACCAGTATTTCAAAAACGGATATTTTGGGACGTAAACTTTGAGCAAATCGATTACGATGCAAAAGCCAATTTCGTTATTGAGCGGGTTTTTGAACGCGGCGACGTGGAAGACATCCGGGCATGCCGAAGATATTACGGGGATGAAAAAGTTACAGATGTGCTTTTAAATACCCGCTTTTTACCGGAACACAGGATACATCTTGCCAGTGCCGTAATTGGCCGACCTTTAAACGAATTCAGATGTTACATACTAAGACAGTTGAACCCGGAACTTTATCCTTATTAAAAAAGCTGATGAAAATCCCTTCACTTCAACCGTTTTCCCTGGTTGGGGGAACTGCTTTGTCGCTTCGCTTCGGCCACCGAAGTTCGATTGATTTGGATTTGTTTTATCACGAAAAATTCGATCACGAGTTAATCGAAAATGAGTTACGAAAAGAATTTGGAAACCAGTTTGATTACGAAGGAGGCCACAAAAAGCTGGGAATTTTCTGCTACATAAACAAGATAAAAATCGATATTGTATATTTTCCGCATTTGCCTATTTCAACTTTTGAAACTGAAAATGGAATCCGGTTTTACAGCAATGCTGACATTGCTGCGATGAAAATCCAGGCCATTCTTGGCCGTGGAAAGAAAAAGGACTTTTGGGATTTATATGAATTGCTGCAACATTACCATCTGCAACAAATTATAGACTGGCACAAACAAAAATACCCCAGCCAGATGCTGGCAATCAGTATTCCAAATGCAATTACCTATTTTGTTGATGCCGAAGAGAGCGAAACCCCGGTAAGTTTCAAAAGACAAACCTGGGGCAATGTTAAAAAGGGGATTCAACAAAAAGTAAGTGATTATCTAAAATAAACATCTCAGAATTACAACCGATTTATGCGATGTTGGTATAAACCGCCTGAACGTCATCGTCCTCTTCCAGCTTGTCAATCATCTTTTCAATGTCCTCCAATTGCTCTTCGGTGAATTCTAACGGAGTGGTCGGGAAACGTTTCAAATCGGCATTTGCGACTTCAATTTTTAGTTCGTCAAGCGCGTGGGCCAAAGGACCAAAATTAGTGAAATCAGCGGTGGCATAATATACGCCTTCATTTTCTTCGATTTCCTCCAAACCAGCGTCGATTAATTCAAGTTCAATATCGTCAAGCTCCATTCCCTCGGGTAAATTAAATTCGAACACTGCCTTTCTGCTGAACATAAATTCCAACGAACCGGTTGGTACCAAGGCACCGTCTGCTTTGTTGAAATAGCTTTTCACATTGGCAACGGTGCGTGTGGAATTGTCGGTGGCGCATTCCACAAAAACCAATACGCCGTGTGGACCCTTCCCTTCGTAATTCACTTCATCGAAAACTGTTGCATCTTTGCCCGAAGCGCGTTTTATAGCGGCATCGATATTGACTTTGGGCATGTTTTCCGCTTTGGCATTTAGAATTGCCGTTCGTAAGGCAGCATTCATATCCGGCTCGGGACCTCCTTCTTTGGCTGCAATCGTAATTTTTTTGCCGAGTTTTGGAAATATCCTCGACATTTTGTCCCAGCGTTTTTCTTTGGCTGCCCTGCGGTATTCAAATGCTCTTCCCATGAATCAAAATTTTGTTCAATAAATAATACCGCAAAATTAAGAAATATGATTCGATAAGCAATGTTTTAGAAATAAGTTTCGCGGGAACAATCGATAAAAATAAGGGATCATATTTTTTTGGCTTTGCACACCTTTTCTTCTTTCAGCACTTTCGCACCGCATTTTTTACATTCAAATTTCGCATTTTCATTATCCACAAAATCATTCTTCTTACACGCTTTTTTACTCATCAGATATTTTGTTGTTCCCGATGATTGAGAACAACATTTACCTGATAATTGTTTTTCAGATACTCCGTTATTTTCTCTGCGGAATAAACCGATCGATGCTGTCCGCCAGTGCAGCCAAAACTTACAGAAAGGTGTGTAAATTTGCGCTCCAGGTAGGTTTTAACCGACTGATCAACAATTGTTTTTACCGCGTCCAGGAAAATCCCAATTTCAGATTTTTGCTCTAAAAATTGCTGCACTTCGAGATCTTTACCTGTCATTGTTTTATATTCGATATAGCGCCCAGGATTATTGATAGCACGGCAATCGAAAACGTGTCCGCCACCGTTGCCCGAAGGATCAACGGGATATCCATTCTTATATGAAAAGCTAGTTATGGTGACTGTTAAATTGCTTCGCACCTGCCCAATTTCTTTTAAGACTTCGGAGTGAACCAACTGGTTAAGAACATGGAAAAGTTCAGGAAGTTCCACCGGCAATTGGGTGTTTTCCAGAAGATGCTCCAGGTTTTTTAGTGCAAAAGGGATACTTTTCAAAAAGTGCTCTTTTTTTTCGTAAAAACCACGAAAACCATATGCTCCCATAGCCTGCATGATGCGAATCAACACAAAGCCAGTAAAAAATGCTCTGAATTCCTGCTCGTTTACCGGAATGTATTTTTTAAGCTCTTCAAGATAGACATCGAAAAGTTGCTGGCGGATAGAGTGAGGGATATCGGCTTTTCCGTCGTAGAGCAGCGAAGCCAAATCGTATTGCAACGCACCGCGCCTTCCTCCCTGATAATCGATGAACGCTACTCCCCCATTCGTCAGCATCACATTACGCGACTGAAAATCACGATACATAAAATAGTCCGAATCAGCACTGAGCAAATAATCGCTGAAAGCCTGAAAGTCATCCTCCAATGACTGCTCGTCGAAATGTATTTTAGCCAGTTTCAGGAAATAGTATTTAAAGTAGTTCAAATCCCACATCATCGACTGCTTGTCGAACGCTGCCCGCGGGTAACACACAGAATAATCAAGTGTTTTGCCCGCCGTTATTTGAATTTTGGGAAGAACTTTCAGCACCTTTTTATATTCGGCAACAATATTTTCAGAAAAGCCCTCTTTCTCGCGCACGGTGCTTAAAAAATCGAATAGCGTGGTATCGCCCAAATCTGTTTGCAAATATTTTTTAAGGTCGGAACTCACCGCATAAATTTCAGGGACAGGCAATCCGCATTTTTCAAAATGATTAGTAAACGTGAGAAAGGCAGTATTTTCCTTCACATCAGCATTGAACGCACCAATTACTGAGCGCTTCGAGCTGGTTAACCGGCAATATTCGCGGTATGAACCGGACCCAGGTAACATTTCCAAATGATCTACTTTCTCATTGAAATGAGATTCAAAAAGTTGGATAATTTCGTTTTTGTCTGAATTTTTCAATCTATTCAACCAGAACGTTCAAGTAATTTTACTTTTGCGTAGTCGGTGTGTTTACAATTCAAAATGTAATTGTGGACATTGTGGATGATGCAACTTGGAACTTTTAGCGCAACCGTTGAACCTTTCAAAATCCACCTCTCCCCCATTTCACTCAGAATAGTTGGGGCAGGATACGATTTCCAATTCTTCGGTAATTGATCAATTGTTATTTCTGTAATTGAATTGTCCGGGATTTCTAAAATCAAAATGTCAAGTTGTGGGATCAACATGGGCGGTGTATGCACGATTGTTTCCAACAGCGCAATTTCTCTGTTTTCTCCGGTATATAATACCGGGGAGCCCTTTTTATTCCACCTTCCCCCGAAGGCTGCGGCTCCGGCACCGGATAAATCACCAGCATATTTCTTCCCCGCATTCTGCCCAAAATATCTTTAACCTTTGCCACTCCGCCCGGTATTTCAATCAATTCGTAGGGTTCTAAACTCCCAAATGCCGTGTTGGGAAGTTTCAACCATTTGAAAAAATTATCTTTATCCCCGAACACTTCTATTCCATAAAGAAACAAATCAGTAATTTCAAATAGCTTAACTGAAAAATTTCTGTCGAGACTTTTATTTGCTTTTGTCCAGCGATACAAAGTTGGTTCTGATATATTTAACATGGATGCCACTGAATCTCTTGATAAATCAAAATAGGATCGAAAATTTTTAATCACTGCAGCATCAATGCCTTCATTGGCCAAATGAATAAAATCAAAAGGATTTTCAACTGTGTCACTCACATATTCCTTCCCCAATACATTAATCAACTCCTTGTAATGCGCGGTTGTAGTTTCTATTTCTATTATCATTTGATAATTTATTTTATTATATGAACGAAGATAGTTTAAAAAGTTGAATTCAAAATTTATTATTCATTTTATTCTTAAACGGAAAGTGTACTTTTAGCTTCACAAATAACTGTTATGAGCAGAATCAAAGCACAAAATTTTTATTTTCTGAGGATACTTCGAAATATATTCGCGTTTATCGGGCTTTCCTTTTTTGTTTGTTTTGTTTTAGCGCTGACTGAACAACCTTTTTGGGCATACCACTGGTTAGGTACCAGCAAATCGGAACTTCGCTGGAAACCCGAAACAATTATTTTGCTTGGCGGCGGTGGAATGCCGAGCGAAAGTAATTTAATGCGAAGCTGGTATGTTGAAAAAGCCGCCAAATCCTTTCCGGACGCAGCGCTAATTATCGCAATTCCGGGTGACATTGCCGATAGTTTAAGTACACCTCACCTCCTTAAAAAAGAATTGGTAATGCGTGGTCTGAATCCGAAAAACATCCGTTTTGAAAATGAGGCTACCAATACACGCGGACAAGCACTAAATAGTAAACGGACGATTACAATGCAATCGTCCGTTCTATTGATAACTTCTCCTGAACATGCGCGACGTTCAGTTTTATGTTTTCAAAAAGCAGGTTTTGAAAAGGTGAATTGTCTTCCGGCTTTTGAGAATGCTCTGGAAGGGGATTTATCCTTTAATGATGAGCAACTAGGAGGAAAAAAGACTATCCTACCGGATGTTGGCAGCAACACAAACATGCGTTACCAGCTATGGAACCACCTGAAATACGAAATACTTATCGCCCGCGAAATGTTCGCGCTGATGTATTACCGTTTACGCGGGTGGATTTAAACGATCTGCGGGTTACTCCAATGTTCCTTGTTCGGCTTGCTCAATCATTTTTTCGTTAGCGGTAATAAACACTTCTACCCGGCGGTTCAGCTTTCTTCCTTCGGCTGTAGAGTTATCGGCTACGGGATCGTCAAAAGCCAGTCCAGTACCGGTGATACGTGTGCCCACAATTCCGTGTTTCATTAAATAATCCATTACCGATTGTGCCCGTTCTACAGACAAACGTTCGTTAAGTTCCCGCGTTCCGGTATTGTCGGTATGCCCATAAACTGAAACATCTGTGTCCGGAGTCTCTTTTAATGATTTGGCAAAATTGTTCAAAGCAGTTTTTGAAGTCGGGCTTAAATCCGATTTTCCAACAGCAAATAAAATCCCACTGTCGAAGGTTACCTTTATCGCTTGCAGGTCGTTTGCATCGGTAACTGTTTCCACCTGTGCACCTTCAATTTTCTCCAACTCTTCTTTTTGCTTGTCCATTTTTTTACCAATCAGCACTCCTGCTGAAGCACCAACTCCGGCACCAACGGCAGCACCAATAGCCGCCCCTTTTTCGTTGCCGATCAAAGCTCCAATTCCGGCACCAAGCACAGCACCGGCACCACCACCCATGAGTCCGCCTTTAGTAGAACTTTTCATACTTGAACATCCGCTGAAAACCATAGCAGATATTAACAAAAACGATAATAAAACGTTTAATTTTGATTTCATCACAATGCATTTAAATTTGGTGCAAACTTACTACAATTTAAATCCGTTTCAATAGCCAGTCAGGATTGCTTCAAACTGGGACTGCAAAAGAAAGTAGTAATACTCGTTCCCATCAGATTATCTTATTTCTCGTAAATCATTTCTCCAAGTTCGTGCTTTTCAAACTTATTATTTTGCATTTCAGGAGTCGAACCATTCAGGTAAATATAGATTGCAGCCTTTTGTGTTCTAGCTGAATTCTTAAAAACATTGTCTTTAAGCACCAGATCTTTCGCGGGCGAATTAATTGAAAAGCCATAACCCAGATTATTTTCGATGGTATTATTAACAAAAATATTTCGGTGGGGTGCGTTCCCCTCGCGTTCACCGCGCAAATTTATGCCATCATTTTCATTTTCGAAAATATGGTTTCCAGAGAACAGCACATCGGTATCCTTATGGCCAGTGCATATACCATATCTGCCGTTGTGGTGAATTTTATTGCCTTCCACCCTACTTTCATAAACACGCCAACAGACAAAAAGACCGTCGCCCTGATTATGATGAATATCGTTATTTTCGATTACAGAAAATGGAGAGCCTGAGCCGGGATGCAAACCTGTGTTTCCGCTTCCTGAGATCTCGCTATTTTTAACGGTCACATTTTCTGTGATTTGCCAACTGATGCCTTCCCCGTTAAAATTGTGAACGCGAACATTATCTACCGTGACATTTTTTGAGCGAAGAATCAGAATTCCTGCACTATTACAACCGTCGGCAAAAAAGTTCTTTTCGCGGCTGCCATCAATAGTCAAATTGGAGATGCTGCTGTTGCTTGCCTCTATCGCCTCCACAACTGACGAAGTGTTGGAGATCAATCCATTTTTATCGGAACGATAATCGCGGATCAATCCCTTATCGATATAAATTACACTGTCAACAATGTCGGAAATGTAAGCGGTTGAAACGTTCCAGCAACTACTGTTTTCTGAGTCGGTAACCTGAACTTTCATCCCTATTTCAAAGCCGTCAGCATTTTCGACGGTTAGCTTCAACTCCCCATAATCGGCATCCTGAATAAATTTTGTTTGCACGCCGGCAACCTTTTTGAGTAGCGTTGATTCTCCTGAACCCACCAAATTCACATTTGCTTTTAGTTGTATCGGTGCCACTATCTCATAAGTACCGGGGTTCAATTTTACCATTCCACCTGTTTTTGCTACCGCATCGATGGCAAATTGAATGGATTGATTGTTAAAACCAGAGACATCCGCGTCCCTACCTCCAACTGTTAGTACAAGCTCTCTTATTTTTGGAGTTACGAGCGCATCTACATTGTTTAAACTTTCCTGAGCAAAGGTTAGTAGCGGAAACGCAAACCATACAATCAAATAAATATTTTTCATCTCATTATAATTTAAATATTTTCAAAGGTATTCGATGCCTGCCTGTCCGGTAGGCAGGGAACTCGCTTATAATGATTCTCCTGTTTCTCAAGAATTTTATATGCTCGTTTCATGATAAGATAATTTTCAACAAATTTAACTTTCAATTTCAATCCTCACATTTTTCATCACCAAAAAATATTCTGTTATCTTCGTACTTTTTCAACAAAACAAAGATGAATTTTGTGAATAAAACCATTTGGATTACTGGCGCCTCCTCGGGAATAGGACGTGCTGTGGCCATTGAAATCTCAAAAGAAAAAGCCCATTTAATTCTTTCCGGCAGAAATGAAAAGGCTTTGCAAGAAGTTGCTGAAATTTGCATAAAAAACGGCAGCAGAGCCGAAGTCGCAGCATTTGATTTAGGTGATGAAACTGCAATTGAAAGTGCTTCCCGCAAGGTTCTGTCGAATCATAAAAAAATTGATTGTCTCTATCATTTTGGAGGAATCAGCCAACGTTCGTTTGTGAGTGAAACCCCGCTGGAAATCGATCGAAAAATATTCGAGATTAACTATTTCGGCACTGTTGCACTCACTAAAGCCGTTTTGCCGGGAATGATTGAAAACGGAGGTGGACAAATTGCCGCAACCTCAAGTATTGTCGGCAAATTCGGATTCCCGTACCGGTCTTCCTATTCCGCGTCAAAACATGCCTTACACGGATTTTTTGAAAGTCTGAACATCTCCGTGAATGCCATTGATAAAGACGGAAAAAAACATTCAAAAATGGATGACGGGCAGGACACGGGCAAGCCGGCCGATGAAACTGCAAGAATTATTGTACGTAAATTAAAACGCTGCAAAAAAGAAATTTTGGTTGGTGGAAACGAGATAATTATGGTTCACATCCGGCGCTTTTTACCACGTTTGTATTATTACCTGGCGGCAAGGGTGAAAGCGTTATAGAAGGAAGAGGGAAGCACGAAGTCAGAAGACCGAAGAGAGGAAACTGGAGAAAGGCTGAAAGCCATAAAGAACAAAGCTTAGGGCAGCGCCCTATGGAAAAGTAGAAACGAAAATAAAAAACAAATAAAAATGTCATCAAAAATAAACGGAATTCAACAATTGGGAGTTGGAGTAGAAAATTTTCATGAAGCCTGGAAATGGTACAGAGAACATTTTTCAATGGACA
>CAJDXF010000026.1_pt1 | contig 11341 bp, 5 predicted proteins | sample 7391791 | NCBI WGS metagenome assembly CAJDXF01 (sample SAMEA7055712, study PRJEB34461) | soil metagenome | biome: terrestrial ecosystem; feature: Peninsula; material: soil | place: Antarctica | collected 2016 | reverse complement strand
GTAAGGCAATATGTGCTCCCGAAATAAGAATATCTTTTTCTGAATCGTAATTCACAATAAGGCTCTTTAAACAATAACCATCCAGTAAAAGCCCAAGATCGGTTATTGCAATGCCATCCAGAGAAATACCTGTTTTACTAAAGGAAATTCCTGCAAGGTCAATTTCGGTTTTTACATCACCACTTTCGCCACAGGAACCCGAAATTCCGGGTATCCCAATCTTGCAATCGAGTTTAATTCCTGTTGCACTTCGGCCTCCTACCAATTCAAGATTGGCAAGTTTTAAGTCGATGCCAAAAAGCTGCCCCAGTTCATCAAATTTTGAATCAAGAAAATTTGTGATTGCACCTTCTTCTCCGAGAAGTTTTAAATCATATTCGCCTTTGCAGAAGGAGTATTTTCCAATGGTACCGCCGGGGATTGGGATATCGCTGATATAAAATACCGCCGGGGATTGGGATATCACTGATGTAAAATTCACCATCGGCTTTTACTGTTAATTTAACTGTATCGATGGTTATATTTCCTTCAAAGTTCAATAAGTTATTGATTGAAACTTTTCCGGTGGTACCTGTCTCGTTTTCTTCTTTTGCTTCCCATGAACTGCTTTCGGAACAAAACTGCAAATTACCGATTGAAATACATGACGGGGCTTTTCCTTCTTTTGAATAAAGAGTTAGTCCGGTAATAATGGTATTGCTTATTTTACAGGAATATTTTGTGTTCTTTTCGAACGAAACAACTACCGAATCTTTTGTTGCCCCAATTATATCCTCCCAACCTTGATTGTTCATTTTTTTGGTCCACTGGTATTTATTTGCCGTTCCGCCAACCTTAATAACCAAGGCAACCTGATTGCCAGTTACAGTTGCCGAATGCTCCACGCTATCCTGATTTTCATAGAAAAAATTGGAGATATTTTTATTCGGTTCAAGGTCTTCAAAAGTAAGTCTGTTCTGGTTCACCTGCATGTTATAAAGATTTGGTGAATTCTGTAATAGGTTTCCTATGGCGGATAATAGATTATTGTTGAGTAAACAGTTTTTCATTCCTGGCAAACCTGTATTATCAAAAAATCCTTCAATAAAATTGTTCTCTAACCGCAATGTATTTAAAGTTGGGAGGTTCCATTTTGGCATTGGCCCTGAAAACTGGTTGTCGGAAAGGTTAAGCGCGTCAATCGAAGGTAAAGTTAGTAATGGGAGCAGGCCTGTGAGTTTGTTATTTGCAACAATCAGGGATTTAAGGCTTGGCAATACAAAAGCTGGTAAATTCCCTGTAAAATTATTGCTACTAAGTTCGAGGTATTTCAGGTTTGGCAGTTCAAAATTGGGAATTGGGCCGGATAATTGATTACCTGCCACTAAGAGCTCCTTCAGATTAGGAAAAGTAAAATTAGGGAGTGCACCTTCCAATTTGTTTGAATATAATTTTATTTCTTCCAGCAAAGGACAATCAAAAACCGGTATTTTTCCAGTAAGTTGATTATTATGTAAATAGAGATAACGTAAATAAGGCATATTAAAATTGGGGATTTCTCCGGTGAGTTTGTTTTTGTACAAGTTCAGATTTTCCATTTTCGGCATTTTGAAATTTGGGATGGTGCCCGTGAACTCATTTAAGCCCAAGTTGAGGAATGTAAGGTTTGGACAATTCAATACTGGAATGTTCCCGCTTAATTTGTTTCCTGATAAGGATAGAATTTCCCCCTTTGGTAAATTTATTGCAGTTAATTTACCCGTGAGTTTGCATTCCCAGGCATAAAACACCCTTAACGTTGGATGTGTAAAACCAGGTGCAATTGATGTAAATCCATTAAAACCTAAGTCAGCCCAATCCAACATAGGCATTCCCGAAAAGACAGGTATTTCTCCTGTTAATTTGTTATGCGCAACATTGAGGTAAGTTAATGAAGGAAGATTTAATTCGGGTAAACTACCTGAGAAATTATTGTTATTTATTTCAAGCCGTTTGCAACTGGGTAGAATCATATCCTTAGGGATTTCGCCAGAAAAATCTTCATAAGCGAGGTATAAACCTTGTAATTTAGGACAATTAAAACTTGGGAAAGTACCAGAATAGTCGTTGTCATTTGCATAAAAGGTTTCGAGGTTTGGCAACCCAAATTGAAGGTCAATGCTTGTAAGCTTGTTAGTTCTAACTCCTAAATACTTTAAACTCGGCAAACCAGTAAACAGCCTTAATTTTCCAGTAAAACTATTGGATGATAATTCGAGTTTCTCCAATTTTGGCAGATCAAAATCTGGGATTTCACCTGTTAGTTTATTGTTGCCAAGGTCAAGCTCCGTACATTCAGGAAAATTCAGAGATGGAATTTCTCCCTCCAATTTACAGTTATTTAAGTAGAACTTTTTTAACAGGTCAAATGACAAATCAGGCAGTGAGGTACTATAATTCTTACTGCCAAATTCGATTTTATTTACTTTATACTTCCGAACAAAAAGACTATCTAATTTTGAAGGGTCCGTTGCATTGGGCACAAGTCCTTTAAAAACCGTTTGGGACACAATAAAACCTACGCCCGAAATATTTGGGAATGCATCATATTCCTCTCCGGCCACGGGCCAACCAGTTTCGGAAATTCCCAAAGCATCACCGAGTTTATTCAGTTCATTAGCTTCAGATTGAATAATCTGGTGTTTGTAAATATTCATTGAAAAACTGGTCAAGGAAAAAGAAAGGACCAAAAAGGCAGTAAGATTTAGATGAAATTTTGGTTTCATAAGAAGATTTTTTTAAGGATTTTTACTAAAAATATTCAATGAATTTTATACTGCAATTTATATATAATACACCAATCATATGTAGATATAAAATATTTATTTTTCCAAATTTGAACTTTCACAAATAAAGAGAAGAAGAAGCTAAATTCAATTGAATAGCTTCTTTTAATATTTTGAAAGCCCTTTGGTTCGCTTTCAAAATTAACGCTTCATTCATAAGTTGCCAGGGTTCACTGTTCTTCTGATTTGCAAGCAAAAAAATTCGTGACAAGCCTGGGAAAAGGAAAATTCTTTCAGGGTAAACGTCATCAAAAGTAAAACTTGAAAAATAAGACCATTCCGGTTTATTCAATTATGTTGATTTTCAAATCAATGAAATGTTGATTTTTATTCCAAAAATTTCACACACATAGAAAATTCAAGGGTAATATTTAATGTAATCTGGGTAAAATTAAAGAGGTTTTTTTATCTTCTATTGTCGTAATTTGTAGCAGGCAAACTATGGGTCGTTTGTCCGATTTATAATCTAATCTTTTAATAATATGAAAAAAGGAATTCTAAAAACACTTTTCTTAGGGATGCTTATCCTTTTGTCAGTTGCCTCGTTCGCACAAGTGAGCGTGAGGGGAACTGTAAAGAGTGATGCCGGTGAATTATTACCGGGTGTATCCATTATGGTGAAGGGCACATCTGCCGGGGTTGTTACCGATGTTGACGGTAATTTCTCTCTTTCGGTGCCCGGTGCGCAGTCTGTTCTGGTATTTTCTTTTGTGGGAATGAGACCTCAGGAAGTACCGGTGAACGGAAGATCAAGCATTGATGTAACTATGGCAACTACTACCATCGGTTTAGACGATGTTGTGGTAACTGCTTTAGGAATCTCACGTGACAAAAAGTCCCTGGGCTATTCTGTCTCAAATGTTAGTGGTGAAGATATCAAGCAGGCCGGAAGCGTTAATATGCTGAAATCGCTGGATGGCAGAACTACAGGGGTAAACATCGTCAGTTTGAGCCCCGATCCTACCTCTTCCGCGTTGATCACTATCCGCGGAGCAACTTCAATTGCTGGTATAGCCAATAAAGATCAGTCAAACCGATCTCAACCGCTATATGTAATTGATGGAATCCCGGTTGGTAGCGGCAGTGTTGGGAAAATGGGAGGTATTGATGTGGGCAACAAAATGTCGCAGCTTAATCCCAACGACATTGAAAGTGTTACTGTTTTGAAAGGAGCCAGTGCTGGTGCGCTTTATGGTTCTGAAGCCGGGAATGGTGTAATACTGATTACTACCAAAACCGGTGCAAAAGCAAAAAAAGGCATTGGCGTTGAGGTGGTTACCTCAACAACTTTTGAGAATGCCTATAAAACTATGCCCGTTCAGAATGACTATTTCCAGGGCGAAAGGTACGACAGCGAGTACTACTCTATGGACGGGACTTCCTCATGGGGAACGCTTGCGGGAAGTACCGAGGCTGCCAAAAACTATACCCAATGGGATATGTTGAATCAGAAATATTACGATGGGCCTTTGGTAAAAAGAGGCGATGCTGACCGTATGAAAGCATTTTTGGAAACCGGCCATACGGTAACCAACAGTGTGAACGTAACAGGGAATTATGACAAAGGAAACTATCGTCTTTCTTTCACCAATTTGCTGAATAAAAGCGTAGTTCCAAACAACCGGAATTTGAGGAACACAATCAATTTTTCGAGTGCATATAAAATTACGGATAAAGTTTCCGTAACTTCTTCTTTTTCCTACACTCAGGGCTATACCCCAAATAAGTCGGTGGTTGCAGGTCGCGATACGCGTACCGGAATTGTTGAGAGCGTGTATGCCATGTCTTCAAACCTGGCGCCACTGAGCGAATTCAAGGCAGCAAATACATGGATTGACGGATACGAAGGAACTTATCAAAATTCACCCTGGATGAGGCAAAGAGGCAATCCTGACGATCGTCTGGACGGAGATCAGGTGCGCAGTAATAATCCCTACTATGTAACTCAGGACAATATCCGGGAGTTTGTTACCGGTGAAATATTTGCAAAGGTTGAACTTAGCTACCAGATTATAGAGCCACTTAGTTTTGTACTTAGAACGGGTGGCGACCAGTATGCAATTGATTTTGAAAAACGGATTCCGTACGATAACCGCGATCGGAGTTTTGGAGAATTCGAGGCAACTACATCAAAAAATCAACGAATTAATACGGATGCGATTCTGACTTTCAATAAAGGATTTGGAAAGTTTGACATCACTGCAAATGCCGGATATAACTATAGATATACGTACGGCACTAGCTGGGGCTTTTCAGGACAAAACCTGTTAAAACCGAATGACTTCCGTTTGAATGGATTGAACAAGCAGACTTTGAATTATCTGAATTATAGCGGCTTGGGTACAGGTCGCTACCAAAGTGTTTATGGAACCGCATCTGTTGGGTTCGACAAAATGTTTTATTTGGATGTTACAGGCCGTAACGACTGGTCGGGTATAACCGAACAGGAAGTTCAAAAGCATTTCTATCCTTCGGTTTCTGTGAGCTGGTTGATTTCTGAAACGTTTGAAATGCCCGAATGGGTGGATTTGATAAAAGTAAGAGGCGGTTGGGCACAGGTAGGTTATGGTTTGGGTGTTCAACAAAACCGAAACTCCTATGGTTTCAAAAGTTATTCATGGAATGGTGCAAGTATAGGAACCGTTGGGGGCGCCCTGGTTGACCCCTCAATCGAACCGGAGATCAATGAATCGTTGGAATACGGGCTTGAAGCAGTATTTTTCAAAAGCCGTCTGATGGTTGATTTTACTATGTTTACAGAGGAGCACACCAATCAAATCAATACTATTCCTGTTGTTTCGTCCACTGGTTTCTCCAGCCTGCTAACCAACGTGGGTACAGTAGAAGCCAAAGGCTACGAAGGATCAATAACGGTTGTTCCTGTATTGAATAAAGACTGGCGATGGAGTGTTTCAGCAAACATTTCAACTGCTCAGTCGGAAATTACCTATATGCACCCGAAATTTTCATCGGCCTGGTTTGGTTATGCTGACAACTCGATGCAACGGTTAGCAGTTGGTGAAAAAATTGGAAACTTGTATGCCGAAGAAGGATGGTGGAGAGTGAATGAAGGTGAGTTTGCCGGAATGAAAATGTTGAAATGGAGCTCCGGTACGCCCATTGAAAATGATGAAGCCGAAAACCGTGATTTCCTTGGAAACTGGAACCCTGACTACATCATGGGTCTGAGCACCGGTCTGAAATATAAGAACTTCAGTCTGAATATGCTGGGAAGTTTCAGAAAAGGTGGAATTTACGTTTCCGAAACCTCAAAAATTCTGAGAGACGATGGTAAATCGCCCTGGTCACTCACAGGAGATCATCATTACTGGGAAGGTGGACGTGTTGGAGCCGGTGGCCTGGCATGGCCGAATGCTTCCGACATCGAAATAGACGTGGTGAAAGCCCGGATAGAAGAAAGTTATGTGGATTACAACGATGCAAGTTACTGGATCGGCGTGTATGTTGACCCGCGCAGTGGTGCCGACGTTCAGGACAGAACGCTGGGAGGCAAAACCTGGAAAGATGAAAATGGAGTAGAACGTCCCTATTATATTGTAAACGGGGCAAATCCAAACGAAACATTATACAGTGATCCCTACTCCGTAGTTGGAAACACCTGGGACTTTCCACAAACACGTACTTTTGATGCAACCAACTTTAAATTAAAGGAAGTTTCGTTATCCTACATGCTTCCTGCCAAATTCACTCAAAAATTCAGATGCGAAGGTGGCTCGTTCACATTAATCGCCCGGAATGTTTACTTCTGGTCTAAAAGCGGACAGAATGAAGACCCGGAATCTGCTTTTACCGGCACACTTGATAACCAGGGGGTAGCACGCTTTATTATGCCGCAGGTTAGCTCTTGGGGTTTTGAATTGAATTTGAATTTTTAATAGGATACCATAAAGATAGATAGATATGAAAAAAATAATAATATTCAGTATCGGTATTTTTTACCTTGTTTCATGCGGGGATATGCTGCGGATCGATGATAAGCAAATGTTGGAAGATGTTACCTATAAAACATCTTCAAAATACCTGCTTTCCGGTTCAATCGATGGGGTAGCTGAAAAATACCAGAGCGACGGTTTCAGGGGTGATACGTACAATGCTGTTGTACAGTACTATCAACAACTGTTTTCGGTGAAATCACAAACCTACGAAGAGTTTGCAAAAGCACCTGCCGATTGGGCAGGGGAATACAATCTGGCAAAATCAATTAGAGTTGGTATCGACCTCGCTGTCGAAGAAAATCAGCCGTTTGTGCAGGGAACATTGCTCATTCTCAAATCATTTGTTTTTGCGAACATTACGGATAAATGGGGCGATGTGCCTTATTCCGAAGCTCTTGATGGACGGGGCGGAGTATTCTTCCCTAAGTTTGATACACAAAAAGAAGTTTATGATGGATTGTTGCTAGACCTGGATCAGGCAATTTCAATAATTGAAGCCAATCCCGCCATCAGCGAACCTAAGTTTGACCTGTTATATGCCGGCAGTAAAGAAAAATGGGTGAAGTTTGCCAATTCATTAAAAATCCGCTTGCTTGTCCGTTCCTACGAAGCCTACAAAAAAGCCGGGGTGGATAATGGCGCAAAGATAAACGCAATTGTCAGCAGCGGAAAATATTTTACAAGTAACGCCGAAAATGCAAGCTATTCCTACCTTGGAAGTGCAGATTACAATTCGTGGCCAATGGGGTATTACAACGATAATTCGCAAAACGAATTAACCCGGCGTAAGCCTTCTACCACTTTGGTTGAAGCATTAAAAAGCATGGACGATCCGCGCCTGGACGGTTGGATTGCTCCGGCTCTAATTCCATGGGCCAACGAAGCAGCAAGCGTTACGGTGACCGACCGCTATGGTTATGAATACAAGGTGAAAAAACAAGATGCCGGAGCTGATACCGATGGTGATGGAAAACCTGACGGGGAAGGGAACATTGATGGTTATCCGGTTGGAGATTTGTATGTTGGAATGCCAGTTGGAATTGCCGAAGGTAACCCGGTGCGGTATGGTGGTACCGTCCCGGCTGCTGGTTCTTACGACAATTATCGCACCTCGACGTTTGGTGCAGTGTTCTGGGAAAACAGCCATGAACTTCTAAAGATGACTTTACTCGAAGCCAGTGAGGTAAACCTGAATCTTGCCGAAGCAGTTCAAAGAGGTTGGATTACGGGAAATGCCAAAACATTTTATGATAAAGGTGTTTCGTTGAGCATGGAACGCTGGGGAATTCCTGGAGGTGAAACAACAGCTTATCTTTCCAACGCGAAGGTTAACCTGGATGGTACGAATAACCTTGAAAAGATTGCAACACAAAAATGGCTGGCACTCTTTACCGTTGGCATAGAATCCTATTACGAGTACAGGAGAACAAAACTACCCTCCATTATTGGAAATGCCGTTCCAACAACATTAGGAAACCCATTCCCTTTAAGATACCGATACCCGACTGCCGAGAAGGACAACAACACTGAAAAATACGATGAAGCAGTTGCCCGTCAAGGTGAAGATGTGCAAACCACAAAAATATGGTTGCTTAAATAGATTTTTTTTTCACATGGATTAGTTTTAGTGAAGGGGACAGGGTTTTTAACCTTGTCCTCTTATTTTAAATGAACTTTGAAAAACCATATTATTTATGGTATTCCTGAAACAATTACACTTTTTATAATGAAATCCTTAGTTTTTATCCCCCTTGTTCTCTTGTTTTTTATTGTCGGAATTTCTACAGCACAACAGCAAAGAACTTTTCGTGGTACAGTGTACTTAGACGAAAATGCAAACGGTATTTTCGATAAAACCGAAAGTGGAGTTATGGGCGTTTGTGTTTCAAACGGGAAAGACGTGGTTCAAACCAATAAAGAAGGACGGTGGGAACTGGAAGCCCTGAACCAAAAGCAAATCTTTATGATTAAACCTGCAGGATTTGCAGTGCCTGTAAATAACATTCAGATTCCACAACATTTTATTCACAACGACCAATTATCGGCTTTAGAAATTAATTTCCCATTGTTAAATACAAACGAAAACAAAAGGTTTTCCACCTTGTTTTTTGGCGATACCCAGGCACGAGGCATGAAAGAGGTAAACTATGTTTTTCATGACGTGGTGGAAGAATTGATTGGAACCGATGCAGCTTTTGGTGTTTCGCTTGGCGATATTGTGGCAGATGAACCCGAATTGATGCAGGATGTGGCTGCAGGAATTGCACATATTGGAATTCCGTGGTACAACGTTTTTGGTAATCACGATTTCGACCGTGGCGAAAAACCAAATGACGAAAGAGATGCCACATTTCGAAAATATTTTGGCCCCTCAACTTATGCTTTCGAATATGGCGAAGTTGTTTTTATTGCTCTGAACGATATTTTCTTTCAGCCCAATAGCCGATACATTACACATTTTACCTATGAACAACTGGCTTTTGTGAAAAATTATCTCGATAAAGTTCCAAAAAACAAACTGGTGGTGCTGATGATGCATTCGCCTATTGTTTCAAGCGATAATCGCGAAGAAATGTTCCGTTTGTTAGAAGATCGTGAACACACCTTTTCCATTTCGGGCCATGTGCATGAGCAAATTAATGTGTTTGTGGATGAAGAAATGGGCTGGAAAGGAAAAGAACCCCACCATCATTTAGTTAATGCCACAGTATGCGGCAGCTGGTGGTGCGGGCTGAAAGACGAAACGGGCATTCCGCATGCTACGATGAACGACGGTGCGCCCAACGGATATTCCATAATTTCTTTCGACGGAAATAAATACAGCGTTCGATTCAAAGCTGCACGCCGGCCTGAAAATTATCAGATGAACATTTATCTGCCCGAAGAAATTGAAAAAATCTCGGCGGATACAACAACTGTGTTGGTCAATGTTTTTGCCGGTTCGGAACGCTCTATTGTAGAAATGAACATTGATAACAGCAACTGGATAAAAATGGAAAATTTTAAAACCATCGATCCCGAGGTTTTACGAATGCACCAGCTCAGCCCTTTACTCAACGAAAAAGTGAACGGACAGGAACTTGACGAAGTATTTGGCTACGCCATGGATTATCCAGGCATTTCCTACCATATCTGGAAAGCAACACTGCCTGTGGGAATACAGCCCGGAACTCACAAGGTCACCATCAGAACTACCGACATGTTTGACCAATGCTATTTTGACCATCGCATATTCAGAGTAAAATAAGAGGCGGACAACTGTAACCAACAAGGCAACCACGGCAGCATTAGTCCAAACATGAACTTAGGCGCAGGAAAGAATGATCTAAGATTGCGGTTAGTCCCATCAGAAACGTAATCGATATTTACGATAAAAAAGCTGTAGGGTTGAATTTTCATGTGTATCGAGTAATATTATGGAAGTTTATCGATTTTGCAATAGTGATATTTGTCCACTATATTTTATGCGAAAATCACTTCATATTAAAAAATAAAAGCAAGATGAATAGAAATTTGAAGAGTTGGATGGTGTTTTTTCTGGTAGGAGCTTTTTGTATGGTTCAACCAAAAATTGCAGAGGCTCAACGGGCTCAGGCATTTATTGAGGACAAACCTTTCATACAGGATTACAGCATCAAATATTATTTCGATCAGCCCGGTGTTTCTCTTGAAAAAGTTGCTGCTGATCGCAATGGCAAAATTCAGGTGCTTTCGTCGAAAGGATTGCTTCATACTTATGCAGGAGAATTCCTTTACCCGGGAACCCTGGAACCCGATGGAACTCATCGACCGATGGCAGATAAAAATATCTCCGGTTTGACCGCATACAATCATCAATTCGTTTATCTCGACGATAAGGCAGTGCTAAGCAATGCGTGGGCGGGAGAACTGTTTTCGAAACATGGAATGCCGAAAGCCAAACTATTTGCCGGTGGCGAGGATTTTGCATTTTTGATTTCCGACGGAAAAGAGCTGAAATACCTCAAAGATTCAGAACAACTATGGAAAGGAAAAACTCCAAATCTGGTTTTGGAAATAAAATATAACCCAGCAACAGATCTCTTTTGGATTTTAACCTCCAAATCACTTCATACTTTTTCTGCTGCACAAAAAGAACTAAAAACAATTTTTGAAGGCAATAATCTTACTTCTTTCGATGTGGTTGCATTTGGCACAAAAACCATTATTGGAACTTCAAACGGATACATTGAACTTAATAATCTTGCCCGAAAACAAGCGGGCGAAATCCGGACGAAATTGCCAGTCCCTCAAATTACATTGGTAAAAGAGGTGAACGGAAATACCTGGTTTGGCTCTCAGGAAGGTGCGTTTATGTTGTGTGCCGACGGAAAATTCAAGTATTATTATGGTGATCGCTGGCTGCCGGGTAACCGAATAATTGATATTGTCGAAGGACCAGATGCTTCGGTGCTGCTGCTGACAGAAAAAGGGTTGGGACAAATTTGTTACAAAACAAGCACGTTATACGAAAAAAGCCAGTTCTTCGAAAAGCAGGTGCGCAGCCGTCATATACGCAACGGGTTTAATTCATCGCTTGCCGGAATGAAAAGCGGCAATCTG
>CAJDXF010000144.1_pt1 | contig 11395 bp, 12 predicted proteins | sample 7391791 | NCBI WGS metagenome assembly CAJDXF01 (sample SAMEA7055712, study PRJEB34461) | soil metagenome | biome: terrestrial ecosystem; feature: Peninsula; material: soil | place: Antarctica | collected 2016 | reverse complement strand
GCATCGGTAAGCGACGATGAAGAAGTGGTAGAAAAAATGTACCGCATCGGGCAGGATGTGGGCATCGCTTTTCAGATTAAAGACGATATTTTTGATTACCAGGCCAAAGGGCTTATCGGGAAACCTACGGGGAACGATATTAAAGAGAAGAAAATAACCTTGCCGCTTTTATATGTGCTGAACAATTCTGAACCGGGAGAGCGCAAACGTATTCTTCGTTTAATCAAGCGAAAGAATAAAAACGCAGCGGTTGTGAAAGAGCTCATTCAAATGGTGACGGAAAGAGGGGGCCTCGAATATGCCGAACAAAAGATGAACGAATTCAAAGAAAAAGCCATAGCCGGATTAATGGAATTTGACGATTGCGAAGCCAGAACCTCTCTGATTGACCTGACGGAATACATCACGACAAGAAAAAATTAAGAAAAATCCGTTTCAGGTTTTTGTTAAACGAGTTTTTCGTTATTCCGATGCCTGTCCCTATCGCGTAATGTTTTTTTCTCCATATTTTTCATGAAAGCTTCACTCAAATCAATTCCGGTTTGGTTGGCAAGGCAAATCAACACCCAAAGCACATCGGCCATTTCATCGGCAATAAGCCCCCTCCTTTCCTCCTCCGTGGGTGGAGGAGTTTCAGTATCCCGATAGGACTGATCACCAAATTGCCTGGCAAAATGTCGGGCGAGTTCCCCCATTTCTTCGGTTAAGATGGCCATATTGGTTAACTCGCTGAAATAGCGCACGCCAATGGTTTTTATCCACTGGTCAACTTGTTTCTGGGCTTCGCGGAGGGTAATGTTCTTATCCATATAAATACTATAAATGTCAAAAATTGGGATTATGATCCCAAAATTTCATATAAAATTGGGATTACGATCCCATTATTTCACTTAATTGAATTTTCTCCTAAAAATCTTTTTGTTTTGAATCTATAATTATTGTAACCGGGCCGTCATTCACTAACGAAACGTCCATCATTGCCCCAAATTGGCCGGTGCCAACTTTTTTGCCGAATGCCATTTCTGTTGTATCGATAAATTTTTCGTACATCGGAATGGCGAATTCGGGGCGTGCAGCGTGAATGTAGGACGGCCGATTCCCTTTTTTTGTGTTGGCGTGAAGCGTAAACTGACTAACAATAATGATTTCGCCGTCAATATCTTTCACCGATAAGTTCATCACCCCGTCCATCGTCGAAAATGCGGAGTTGCACTATTTTTTTCACCAGAAAGTCGATATCTTCCTGTGTATCTTCCGCCTCAATGCCTAGTAAAACCAATAAGCCCTGTCCGATGGAGGCCGTTTTTTCGCTTCTAATTGCTACCGAAGCAGCTGAAACCCTTTGAATTACAATACGCATAGCTTAAATATTTTCTATGGCTAATATAAAAAAACCATGGATATCGTCAACTAATGATTCTAAGTTTTGTTTAATTTTGCGACAATATTACTCAACAATTAGAATAGAAATTATGAAACGAGCATGGTAAAATCTTTCCACAAAAGAGGGAAACTAACATGCGAGTTATCCCGACATATCGGGACAAGCTATGAGTCACCGCTAAAAACAAACAATTACAGACAAATGAAGCCAATTGCAATAATGTTCATATCAATGCTGTTCGTGGCTTGTGCCTCGCAGCGTAACTTGACCGAAAATAAGGAAGTTATCCGTTCCAATCCTGAAAAAATAAACATCAACTTGGAATTTGAATTGGTGGCAGGAAAAAACCACAACTATCCGTCGTTTGCAGTTTGGGTGGAGGATTTGGAAGGCAACTACATTGAAACGTTATTTGTAACCCGCTATTTTGCCAAAGGCGAATATGCCCATGGCGAAATGAAACCGGGAAAATGGAAAAATGAGCCCGGTGAGGCACGACGGCCTGCCACACTGCCCTATTGGAGCCACAAGCGCAACATAAAAGCCGATGACGGTTTGTATGCACCTTCGCCGGAAACAGCAGTTCCCGATGCCATTTCGGGTGCAACGCCAAAAGGTGATGTTATGCTCGAAACAGGTTCAAAAGTAGCAGATTACCAAAAATTCAGAGTGTTAATGGAAATCAATCAACCCTGGGATTCCAACGATTTTTGGACGAATAACAAATATCCGGTTGATCCCGACTACAACACTTCTTTGCAACCATCGTTGGTTTATGCGGTAACAATTGATCCGCGAAACCCCGGAACAAAATACTTTTTAAACCCGATTGGGCATGGGCATCCGTCGGGTAAAACAGGCGAACTTTTCACCGATTTATCCACCATCACAACCGCGAAGGAAATTGTGGAAAAAGTGAGTGTGCTGGTTAGAAAGAATTAGTATCAAGAGAAGAAGTATTAAGTATCGAGAGAAGGAGTATCAGGAAAATTATAATTTAGTATCCAGACGATTAGCATTAAGATGAAAAAAATACAAACAATTATATTACTACTGCTTATTCCGTGTGCTCTGTTTGCACAGCGGGCATCATTGAATGGCAAAGTGGTTGATGCGGTGAGCAACGAGCCACTGCCTTTTGTCAACATTGTGGTTTCAGGGACTACAGCCGGAACAACTACTGATTTGGATGGAAAATTCATTCTTAAAGGTCTGAACGCCGGATTCATCAGGCTTGAAGCATCGTTTATTGGTTATAAGACAACGGTTTCATCGGAAGTAGAAGTGAGCGTTGCAAACACCAGTTTTATCGAAATTAAAATGGAAACGCAAAAGGAGCAAATTGACGAAGTGACGGTTACGGCTTCGCCGTTCCGAAAAACGATTGAAAGTCCGGTTTCGCTGCGTTCCATTGCTATTGGTGAAATTGAAAAAAGCCCCGGTGCAAACCGCGACATTTCAAAGGTTATCCAATCGTTTCCCGGCGTGCAATCTACCCCGGCTTTTCGCAACGACATCATTATCCGTGGTGGAGGACCTGCGGAAAGCAGGTTTTACTTAGACGGAGTGGAAGTACCCTTTATCAACCATTTTGCTACACAGGGTGCATCGGGCGGCCCGGTGGGAATTATCAATGCCGACTTTTTGCGCGAGGTGAATTATTACGCCGGGGCCTTTCCGGCCAACCGTGGAAACGCCTTGAGCGGTGTGTTGGAATTCAACCAAATTGACGGGAATAGCAAGAAACTTAAATTTCAAGGTACTCTGGGTGCTTCGGAAATTGCCGGAACGGTGGATGGACCAATTGGCGAAAAAACAACATTTGTGTTTTCTGTCCGTCGCTCGTACCTGCAGTTTTTGTTTGGTATTTTAGAACTTCCCTTTCTCCCTACTTTTACCGATGCCCAGTTTAAACTTCGAACCCGCATTGATGCAAAAAACGAAATTACATTTATCGGTTTGGGTGCCGATGACATTAATAGATTGAATACAGATATTAAAGAACCGGATCCAGGTCAGGAATTTATTTTGAGTCAATTGCCGGAAAATATTCAGTGGAACTACACATTGGGGGCAGTGTATAAACATTATCGCGCCAACAGCTACCAAACGATTGTGGCCAGCCGCAGCCATTTGAACAACCGTGCATACAAATATTTGGATAACGACGATAGCTCCGAAGAAAACAAAATCATCGACTATACTTCGCAAGAAATAGAAAACAAATTGCGTCTGGAAAACACCACACGCGTCAACGATTTCAAAATTAATTTTGGTACCAATGTGGATTTTGTAACCTACAAAAACCGTTCATTGCTGACGAAATTCTACAACGATGAAATCATCAATGTAAATTACAATACTAATTTGGATATGGTGAAATGGGGTTTGTTCGGGCAAGTGAGCAAAACCATTTTCAACGAACGTTTGGCACTTTCGCTGGGCTTGCGAACTGATGCCAATAACTACTCGGGTAGCATGAATAACATGTTTAAACAACTGTCTCCGCGTTTTTCGGCATCGTATAGCTTAACCAATAAATGGAACCTCAATTTCAACACGGGGCGTTATTACCAAACACCAACCTACACCACTTTTGGCTATAAAGAAAATGATGTGTTTGTGAACAAGGAAAACAACCTGAAATACATTTCGGTGAATCATTTTATTGGCGGGCTGGAATACCGCCCACAATCAAGCATTCAATTCACAGCAGAGACTTTTTATAAAGGCTACAGCAATTATCCCTTTTCGGTGAAAGACCAAATCAGTTTAGCCAATAAAGGGGCCGATTTTGGTGTGGTAGGCGACGAAGAAGTGCTTTCAACTTCTGAAGGCCGGGCTTATGGTGCAGAATTCCAGGCACGCATAAATTCCAAAAATGGTTTGAACTTCAACTTTTCCTACACCTTGGTTCGAAGCGAGTTTAAGGATGCCATGGGAGGATATGTTCCGTCAAGCTGGGACTCAAAGCATTTACTGACCGCAACTGGTACAAAAGAATTGAAAAAGGGTTGGCGTGTTGGCGGACGCTGGCGCTATGTGGGCAGTTTGCCCTACACGCCCTGGGATTTGGACAGAAGCGCATTGGTGCAAGCCTGGAACGTATCGGGTGGGCCGTATTTGGATTATTCAAAACTGAACTCGCAGCGTTTTGCACCGTTTCATCAGTTGGATGTTCGCGTGGACAAGTCGTTTTATCTTGACCGGCTAACCGCTAAATTCTACATCGATATTCAAAACCTGTATAATTTTCAAGCCGAACAGCGCGACATTGTTGTGCGCTCTCAGAACGGGAACGGGAACTATATTACCACCGACAATGGCAGCCGCTATGTACTGGAAACCATTAAAAACACCACTGGAACTGTGCTACCAGCAATTGGAATAATTTTGGAGTTTTAGCGGATTCAGATATTTCCACACCTTAGGAATTCGCGCTAATATCTAAATTAGTGTAAAAGATAGCTTATCCACGAATAACGTGAATAATACCATTTTAGTTATTACAATACTCCCTTAAAAATGTTGATATATTTTTAAGGGAGTATTGGATTTAGACTAAAATACTAAAAGAATAAATAATAATGGAAAAACTCACAGCTGGTCATTTTCGGTTTATAATGTTTACAAGCGAATGAATCCGTGCTATTATTACAAAAATACAAAAGACAATGTAAAACAAGTTTCTATATTTCCAATTGTTCCATCGGTGGGGTATCATTACACTTTCTAAAAATTAAACAAAACTGGAAACACATTAAAAATGAGAAAAACAAGATTGGCCTTTTTATTTCTTCTATTCACATCATTGTTTTCAAAAGCACAAGGCAAGTTTGAATTGGCTGTTACCGGAAAAACGGGCTATTATTTTCCCGATTTGGAAAAAAGTACTAGATAGTCACTTAAAAATGCCATTTCTCCCGGATTAGGAGCATCATTCAACTTGCATAGTTTCATAGGTAAATCGAATCTTAATTAGTATATCTTAGGGAATATTGATTGAATGGATTTCACCTAAAAAAAGCACAAACGATAAAATTACATCATTAAGCTAACTTTTTAATAAGTTTGTCTTTGGGTTGAACAGCAAAACGGAAATTCAAAATGCTATGGGCGATTTTTTTCAACAGGTTTATGAGGTTACAAAGCTAGTCCCGCCAGGACGGGTAACTTCCTACGGGGCGATTGCCCGATACCTCGGCACCACGGGCTCGGCACGCATGGTGGGTTGGGCAATGAACGCCTCGCATGCTCAACCCGGATATGTTCCCGCTCATCGCGTGGTAAATCGCAACGGACTGCTCACCGGTAAACATCATTTTGGCGCGCCAAACGCCATGAAAGAATTATTGGAAAACGAAGGGTTAAAATTCGACGGTGACCAGATTTTGGATTTTCAGAAACGATTTTGGGACCCGGCGAAGGAATTGGATTAAAGTACAAAAATGTATTTATTATAAAATTGAATTGTTAGTTTTGTCACTTCATTAATCATTAACAAATAATCACTAATAAATAGCAATTCTCATGGCTGAACTACCAAGAAAGTTGATTGTACCCAAAAACGTTACCGATGCGTTGCGTACGGTAAAATATCCGGGTAGCGAAGAAGACATCGTGGCTCTGGACCCGCACATTGAAGAATTGGTGTTGGAAAGCGAAAAAGCCATCAAACTTTATGTTGGCGAGGAAGTGGAAATTGAGGATAATATCTCCGTGAAATTTATTCACGACATGCAGCGTCCCGTTTTACCAAACGTGAAAAATATTATTGCCGTTGCCTCGGGAAAAGGCGGTGTAGGAAAATCAACCGTAGCCGTGAACCTCGCAGTAGCTTTGGCCAATTCAGGTAAAAAAGTGGGTTTGTTAGATGCCGATATTTTCGGCCCTTCTATCCCTAAAATGTTCGGGGTAGAAAGCGAACGACCTGCCGGAGTAAAAATCGACGACCGCGAAATGATTGAACCGTTAGAAAAATTTGGTGTTAAATTTCTTTCTGTCGGCTTTTTTGTCGATGCGGAAAGTGCAATCATCTGGCGCGGTCCAATGGCGTCGAACGCCTTGAAGCAACTCATTTCGGAAGGAAACTGGGGTGAACTGGACTATCTGCTTGTCGATCTTCCCCCTGGCACGAGCGACATTCATCTCACTTTAGTACAATCGGTACCGGTAACAGGTGCAGTAATCGTTACCACTCCGCAAGACGTCGCTTTGGCCGACGTGATTCGCGGTGCGAGCATGTTCCAGAGCAAATCCATCGACGTCCCGGTGCTGGGGTTGGTGGAAAACATGGCCTGGTTTACTCCTGCCGAACTGCCCGAAAACAAGTATTACATTTTTGGGAAAGACGGAGGCAAAATGCTAGCAGAGAAAATGGGCTTGCCTTTGCTGGGACAAATTCCTATCGTGCAAAGTATCCGCGAAGGTGGCGACAGTGGAATTCCGGTAGCGGTTGACAGCGACTCGGTAACCGGCGCAGCATTTGCCGAAGTGGCCAAAAACGTAGCCCATCACACGCACCTCCGCAACATCAAACGTGCACCCACCAAAAAGGTGAAGATTACGAGGAAGTAGGGAAGCACGAAGTTGGAAGCACGAAGTCAGACGACGAAAGACTGAAGTTTGATAGGACATTTTTCCTCTGCCTTCGTCTTCTGCCTTTGCCTCTTCTTCCCCCAGGTTACCCCTACATTAAATTGCTTTTTGCTGAAAATTTCGTAGAAAGGGTACGCGATATATTTTTTATCTTTGATTGATTTTCTGAAACTCATTAAAAAACAATAAAATGCAAACGATTAGCAATTACAATTTTAAAGGCAAAAAGGCACTTGTGCGCGTAGATTTCAACGTTCCCTTGAACGAGAAATTTGAAATTACCGACGATACCCGTATGACAGCAGCCGTGCCAACCATTAAAAAAATTATGAAAGACGGGGGTTCCCCTATCATTATGTCGCATTTTGGAAGGCCAAAAAACGGGCCTGAAGATCAATCCTCGATGCGCCATTTGGTGAATCACCTAAGCGAATTGCTTGGTGTTGAGGTAAAACTTGCACCCGATTGCATTGGCGAAGAAGTTAAAAAAATGGCAGCAGCCTTAAAACCGGGCGAAGTGTTGTTGTTAGAAAATCTGCGTTTTCATAAAGGCGAAGAAAAAGGGGATGAAGAGTTTGCAAAGCATCTGGCCGAAAACGGTGATTGCTGGGTAAATGACGCTTTTGGTACTGCGCACCGCGCACATGCTTCAACCGCGGTAATTGCTAAATTCTTCCCTAACGACAAAATGTTCGGATATCTAATCGAAAGCGAAGTGGAAAGCCTTGATAAAGTGGTAAAAAACCCACAACGGCCTCTTACCGCAATCATGGGTGGCGCAAAAGTTTCATCGAAAATTACGATTATCGAAAATTTGCTGAGCAAAGTGGACAACCTGATTTTGGGTGGCGGAATGACTTATACTTTTGTGAAAGCGAACGGTGGGAAAGTGGGTAATTCAATTTGTGAAGATGAATTCATCGAAACAGCAAAAAATATCGAAAAACTGGCCAAAGAAAAAGGGGTTAATCTGATAATTGCCAGCGATGTGCTTGCCGCAGATAGTTTTAGCAATGATGCCAATACAAAAATCCTTCCCGCAAATGAAATTCCGGATGGATGGCAAGGTTTGGATGCCGGACCAGAAAGCATAGCCAAATTCAAAACGGTAATCGAAAACTCAGGGACTATACTCTGGAACGGTCCGGTAGGCGTGTTTGAAATGGAAAAATTTGCCGATGGTTCCAAAGCCGTAGGAGAAGCAATTGTTGCCGCCACCAAAAAAGGCGCTTTCTCGCTCGTTGGTGGTGGCGACTCCGTAGCTTGCGTAAACCAGTTTGGTTTTGCTGATGGTGTTTCCTACATCTCCACAGCCGGTGGCGCTTTGTTGGAATACCTTGAGGGCAAAACGCTTCCGGGCATTGCCGCAGTTAGCGGAGAATAAATTAAACCTCTTCTTTATTTCGCAAACAAGAAGCAAAACAAAATATTTTAGATACCAAAAACCCGGGAACCTCCCGGGTTTTTCATTTCTTATATCCGCTTAATTTCTTGTCTTGATACTTCTTCTCGTGATACTTGATACCTCTTCTCTTGCTACTTGTTACTTCTTCTCTTGCTACTTCCTCCTTCTTCTCTTGCTACTTGTTACTTCTTCTCTTGCATACTTTATACTTCTTCTCTTTATACTTGATTTCTTCTTCTCTCGATACTTGATACTTCTTCTCTTCGTACTTGATACTTCTTCTCTTGATACTTCTTCTACCCCCAAAACTAAACCACCGTTCAATTGTTCCCTTTTCAAAGTCACATAAAATTAAAACACATGAAAATTAATATTGGAAATAATGATCGTTTACTGCGAATTATTGTGGGTTTAGTTATCGCCATACTTGGCGTAATTTTCAATAGCTGGTGGGGGTTGATTGGGCTGATTCCGGTTGCTACAGGTTTGTTTAGCTTCTGCCCTTTATATGCACTACTGAAAACTAATACCTTAAAAAAGAAAGAATAAAATTTCTTTTTAATCAATACCCATACCCACCACCGTAGCTCGGCGAATCGATGTAGGTTTTCCCTTCCATGGGGTATTTGCCAATTAAAATTTCGGCGGTGCTGATGTTTGACGAACCAAAAATACCCATTCCTCCACGCACATTTGAAAGCACGGGATACGGCTCTGAAAAGAAATCATCGGAGTACCAGGAATGATAGTTTACCGAATGTAAATAATCGTGGTATTCTTTGCTGAGGGAAATCAACGAAATTTTCTGCAAATCAAAATTCCCATATTCCAATCCTGCTTTATGCTCATAAGGGGAGTAACTAATGTAATTATATATTGTCAAGCCGTAATCTTTTCCGTCGATTAGTGCATCATTAAAAATAGAAAAACGGTTGTCGGGCGAGCCAAAAATCACTTCGTTTGCCTGGCCTTCACTTTTGAAAACCGGATCCAAAAGTTCGATCGAATGATTGAAATAAGAGCGCACAATAATAGTATCCGAGGGTGTGAATGGCTGCCAGGAGAATTGCAAATAGAAGTTTTTAATCGTTCCTATAGTCTTGCTCGATTCTAAGCGGTAATAGTTTTCTTTTCCGGCCGGATCGGAAAAATGAAGCGTAATTTTAAGCATTAGGCTTAGATTCTTGCTGTCTTCGTTGACGGTTAACTCGGTAATGGTATCAATTTTTACAATTTCCACAGTCTGGGGTACGGTAGTTTCGCAACTCACTGGTTGAAGGCCGTCGTTCGATACTTCCAAACGGTAGGTTTTGCCGGGTTTCGGGATTGTCTTTCCGCCAAAGCCACCAAAATACTTCAGAACTTCACCGTTGTCGGTTGGATACGAAATGAGCATAGTATCCAAAGTTTCAAGCAACACACCGTCTTCGTAAAGCAGTGCTTTTGCCTCGGGCAGGGCTTCAACAAATGGTTTGTCGGATAATAAACTGCGGCTTTTCATAATCTGCACGGAGATTGGCTCACCGACAACTAAGAGAGCATTTACCACTATTTTGGGTTCCATATTGTCACCTTTAAACTCGATGGTTTTTTCGCAAGAGAACAAAAAGGCAAGGATGATGAGGCTGAGTCCTATTTTATGTATGGTGTTCATTCGATTAAAATTTAAAGGTGTAACTCACGGATGGGATAAAAGGGAAAAGGCTAACTTGTTTTAAGGCAGGCTTCCACTGCAGAAAACCTTCCTCGGTTTTTCCGCCCGTTTCTTCAGAACCCCAATAAATATAAAAGGGGTTTTGGCGGCTATAAGCATTGTAGGCCGAAACCGACCAGGTTCGGATTCCATGCTTTTTTTGTTTGTGGAAATTCACCCCAATATCCATGCGATGGTAGGCCGGCATCCGGTATTGATTGCGCCCGCCGTAGTAGGTAATGGATTCGCCACTTGTATTTCCGCCAATACCCGGCATTCCCCCACCATAGTAGTTGTTATATTGTCCTTGGGGCACATACGATGGATACTCCTGAATGCCAAGGGTCGTAGCGTTCCCGGTGCCATAAACCCAGGTAAGGCCTATATCGACGCGTTTGCTGAATTCGTGGGTGAGCACCGCGCTAACGTCGTGGCGTCGGTCGTAACGTGCCGGAAATTTTTGCCCGAAATTCAGGTCTTCAAACTGACGGTCGGCCCAAGAAAGGGTGTAGCCTAACCAGCCCGTAGTTTTGCCAATGTTCTTTTCCAACAAAAATTCGATTCCCAACTGCTGCTGATTCCCGAAAAAGATGCTCCTTCTTTGTATTCGATGAGATTATCCATGGATTTGTAAAACCCTTCCACCGTAAAATCAAAGCCTTTCGGCAGTTTCATCGCTGCGCCAAATGCTACCTGATGCGAGTTTTGAGGTTTCACGTTTTTGGTGACGGGCAACCACAAATCGGTGGGCAAGCTGATGGTGGACGAACTCAATAAATGGACATACTGGCTCATTTTTGCATACGAAAGTTTAAACGATAAATTATTTCTCGCTATGAACCGTAATGATGCCCTTGGTTGCAAAGATGTATAAGTGGTTTGTTGAACATTAAACAAGGAAAAATGCAAGCCGTAGTTCACTTTTAGGCGCCGCGAAATATCCCAGTTATCTTCCAGAAATCCTGAAAATTCCATTCCTGAAATATCTTCGTTGCCATATATGGTGTCCGTCACAGTAGTGATTTTCGAACTAAGTTTTTCGTGATTCACTCCCGGCTCAAACTTGTGCCAAATGTTTGACACCCCAAATCTAACTGCATGTCCGCTACCGGGATAGTAATCGAAATCTACCTTGGCCGCGTAATCTCTAATCCCCGAAAGGTATTTGAAATATTCTTCAGAAAAATTATTATCACGGGTATTTCTCGTTTCGTATGACTCCTTTACATCAAAATTATAGTTGCTGAAGGTGACCGTAGTGTTGCTGAAAAGTTTCGGACCGTAAACATAATTCCAGCGCAGTGCCGAGGTAATG
>CAJDXF010000118.1_pt1 | contig 11481 bp, 10 predicted proteins | sample 7391791 | NCBI WGS metagenome assembly CAJDXF01 (sample SAMEA7055712, study PRJEB34461) | soil metagenome | biome: terrestrial ecosystem; feature: Peninsula; material: soil | place: Antarctica | collected 2016 | reverse complement strand
AAGATTTTGAAAATGCGCGAGGTGGATGAGGACGAAGCAAAAGAAATTGAAGCAACTGCAAAAGGTTTGTCCTACATCAAACTCGACGGAAACATCGGCTGTATGGTAAATGGTGCTGGACTGGCAATGGCAACCATGGATATGATCAAATTATATGGTGGCGATCCGGCCAACTTTTTAGATATCGGCGGATCATCGAACCCACAAAAAGTGGTGGACGCTATGAATATATTGCTTAGTGACAAGACGGTGAAGTCGGTAATGATTAACATTTTTGGCGGAATTACCCGTTGTGACGATGTTGCCCGCGGATTAGTAATTGCACTAAACGAAATTAAAACTGAAATTCCTATTGTAGTCCGTTTGTCGGGCACCAACGCAAAAGAGGGTTTGGAAATTATTAAAAGCGCAGGCCTGCCCACGGTTTCCACCATGAGCGAAGCAGCCAAGACAGCAATTGAATTAAGCAAAAAATAAAACCAATGAGCATATTAATCAATAAAGATACGAAACTGATTGTGCAAGGAATCACCGGTCGTGACGGTGCATTTCATACTCAAAAAATGAAAGCTTACGGCACAAATGTAGTCGGCGGTATTTCCCCGGGCAAAGGGGGTATCGAAGTGGAAGGCGTTCCTGTGTTCAATAGTGTGGAAGAAGCGATGGAAGCTACCGGAGCAAACGCTTCCGTAATTTTCGTTCCGGCACCTTTTGCCTGCGACGCTATTCTGGAAGCCAGTTATGCCGGAATTGAGCTTGTGGTTTGTATTACCGAAGGCGTTCCCGTGAAAGACATGATCCGGGTAACACCGGTTTTGAAACAGCACGGAACGAAGTTAATTGGTGCCAACTGCCCCGGGCTGATTACCGTGGATGAATGTTTGATCGGCATTCTTCCGGGAATGATTTTTAAGAAAGGGAATGTTGGCTTGATTTCACGCTCGGGAACTTTAACCTACGAAGTGGTAAACTTTAACCTACGAAGTGGTAAACATGCTCTCCGAAAGCGGACTGGGTCAAACCACCTGTGTAGGAATCGGCGGCGATGCCGTTTCGGGCTTGTACTTTATAGACCTTTTGGAAATGTACGAAAACGACCCGGAAACTGAGGCGGTTGTTTTGATTGGTGAAATTGGTGGCGATGCCGAAGAACAAGCAGCCCAATACATCAAAGATAACATGACCAAGCCTGTTGTTGCCTTTATTGCAGGGCAATCCGCTCCTGTGGGAAAAAGAATGGGACATGCCGGAGCAATTATTTCCAGCGGATCGGGTACTGCCGAAGAAAAAATAAAAGCATTTAATAATGCAGGTGTGCCCGTGGCAAAAGAGCCGGGCGAAATCCCCGCATTGGTGAAAAAAAGATTGGGGTTGTAGAACCCATATTACCAGAACTTAGTGAAAACCAGTTGCTGAAAAGTGACTGGTTTTTTGTTTGACTTTAGAACCCTTCCAACACTAAATGGAGAAAGTCGTAGTTTTTGTTCGTACGCTTACGATTTTCTTTTGATTTTCAGCTTCTGACCAACATACAACCCTTTTTCGTTTGATATTTTGTTGAGCCGCATAATTTCGTCACTGCTTATGCCCGCATACCTTTGAGCAATGTTCCAGATGCTGTCACCATTTTTCACGGTGTAATATTCGAATCCCTGGTCAGCATTATCCTGAGATGTTGTTTTTGGTGCTTTTGTTGTTTCCTTGGCAGCCAAAGTGGTTTTTCCAGCCATGGCCTGCTTTTCGGCAAAACTCATTTTATTCATACTTTCGTATTTTCCTTTGTCCTTTTCGGGTACGTATATGGCCAGCTTTTGCCCAACCCGGATCATGTCTTTGTGAATGTTATTCCAAGCGCGCAGATCGTTGAGCCGGACTTTGTACCACGTTGAGATATAGCCTACATTATCGCCTGATTTCACCGTGTACAATACTTTTGTTTTTCCTTTAACATCGGTGGGTGTATAACGACCTCCCGTATTTTCTGTCGGATTCACAAGGGTGTTATTCGGGAAATAACTGTCGCGCTGATAGGCAAAAACTACCGTATCTAAATCAATAAATTCAGTCACTTTATGGTTAGGTAGAACAATGGGGTAAGGTTTATCTGCCTTAGCAGGGATTACTCCTCTTCGGTACATAGGGTTCAAGGCTTGTAGTTCTTCTTTGTCGATATTAAGTGTTGCCGCTATCTGATCGAAATGGAGATAATCGTTTATCATTAGTGTATCCACCGCGATTGGTATGTCCGGAGTTTTGGGCACAAGGTTGTGTTCCTGATAGTAATTCATGACATACGTTGCAGCAATGAATGCCGGGACATAGCCCCTTGTTTCTAACGGAAGCCGATAGTAAATTTCCCAGTAATTGGTTTTTCCTCCTGATCTTTGAATGGCGCGGTTTACATTGCCGGGTCCGCAATTATATGCTGCTATGGCCAAATGCCAGTCATTATAAATATCGAATAGCTTTTTTAAGTATTGTGCTGCGGCTTCCGATGCTTTCACCGGATCACGGCGTTCATCAACAAAGCTGGTGATTTCAAGCTTCATGTCTTTGGCGGTGCCATACATAAATTGCCATAAACCGTTGGCTCCGGCTCGCGAAGTGGCCACAGGGTTGAGTGCTGATTCAATTATAGGCAGATATTTTAACTCTAAGGGCAGATTGTATTTGTCGAGAATTTCTTCAAAAATGGGAAAATAATAATCTGATAAGCCCAACATCATTTCCACCTGGTCCCGTTTACGCTCGGTGTACATTTGAATGAAACCGCGTACTGCTTTGTTGTAGGAAAGATCAATGACTTGTTTGCTGTCAATCAGACGTTGGATGTAAATAGAATCGGGTAAGTCTTTGGGGAAATATTTGGAGACCCACATTTCAGACGAGTCGCTGGCAAAAACATTACGCAGATGCCACACCTGTGACGAACTGTCTATTTTTTCCAGAAAAATATCGTTTAAAGCTTCGTCAACTCCTATTTCCTCAAATAGAAGGGTGTCGTTTCCAACATTGTCGAAAGTAAATAAAAGAGTGTCGCCGTTTAGGCAGAATGTGGAGTCGGGAACTTGCGCGTTGAGAGGAAAATAATTTACTAAGAAAACAAAAAGCACAAGCAGCAGGTTTCTCTTCTTCATCATTTAAAAATTAAATGTACAATTAAAACCGTAAAGCGGTTGTTTATTAAATGTAATCATGGCAGGCTGCCAGTTAAACGTCAAATCTTCGCTTATATCGAAGTCGAAAAAATGAGCATCAACGCTGGCATCAATAATATTTAAACCATAAAATGCTGCCATACTGATAATTAGTAGATCCCGATTTCGCCTTAGGTAGTCTTGTTGCCTCGACAAACCGGTTTTAAAGTTATTATATTGAGTTGGATTATCCAAATCGTAGTATTTCGATGCCTCAATATCGAGAAACGAATTGGTAGTTTCATCACCGTCGGAAATATCGTTATATGCCGATCGGTAGATTTTATAGTTTTTATTATTCCAACCGATAAAGTATCCGATTGTTCCAATACCGGCGTAGATGAGTGGTGCTTTCCATATCTTTTTGTTGTAAATCTGTCCCAGCCCGGGCAATATTGCCGATAGCAAAGCAGCTCGTTTTGGTGAATGGAATTCAACAGAATCTTTGACTGGTGTCACAACCTGAGTTGAATCCAAAATCAACGTTTGTCCTTTGAGGTTGCCGGCCACAATCAGGAGCAAAACGATGAGGATGTTTTTTATAATGAATTTGCTTGTGTACACACCTTTCAGTTTTCAGCAAAAATAGATTTATAGCCTTTAAAAAGGAGTTGAATTTAGTGTTTATTCCCTGTTTTCAATAATTTTAACAATTCTTTCCAGATCACTTGCTGACTTGAAAGGAATAACAATTTTGCCTTTTCCTTTTTCGTTCATCGAAAAACCGATTTTTGACCGAAAAATTGTATCGAGCTGTTTTTTTACAGTTTGGTATTCTTTCGGAAGTTTTTGTTTGTCGGGTTTATCTTCCGGCTCGGAGTTTAGGTCGCGCACTATTTCTTCCACTTTACGCACCGAATAACCATGTTTTATAATTTGATCGAAAATGGAAATTTGCGTTTCAGGATTATCGATGTTAATGATTGCACGGGCATGCCCCATAGAAATTTGCTTGTCAATCAAGCCTTTCTGGATAATAGCCGGAAGTTTTAGCAAGCGCAAATAGTTGGCAATTGTCGATCGTTTTTTACCCACACGGTTGCTGAGCTCTTCCTGTGTAAATTGCAGTTCTTCCATCAAACGTTGGTAGCTTAGAGCGATTTCAATGGAATCCAGGTCCTCGCGTTGAATGTTTTCCACCAGAGCCATTTCCAACATGCCTTCATCTTTGGCTTTCCTGATGTAGGACGGGATAGTGGTCAGTCCTGCAATTTGGGCTGCCCGGAAGCGTCTTTCACCCGCAATGATCTGATATTTATCGTCGGCGATTTTACGTATGGTGATGGGTTGTATCAGCCCAATTTCCGCAATCGAGGTTGCCAACTCCTTCAGTGCTTCTTCATCAAATTTTGTCCGTGGTTGAAAGGGGTTAGCCTCAATAGAGCTAATTTCAATTTCGTTGATTCCGGCACTTTGCTGCATTTTTTCAGCATCGTCAATCAGTGCTCCAAGCCCTCTTCCGAGTACGTTACGTTTTACTTTTGCCATTTTTAATTGATAACAACATTTTTTTCTTTCCTCATCTGCGTCATTTGATTACGCTGTAGAATTTCGCGTGCCAGATTCATATGGTTGATGGCACCTTTTGAGCTGGCATCGTACAAAATAACCGGCTTGCCGTAGCTGGGTGCTTCGCCTAATTTCACGTTTCGTTGTATTACGGTATCGAAAACCATTTCCTGAAAATGTTTTTTTACCTCATCGTAAACCTGGTTCGAAAGGTTTAAACGTCCGTCGAACATAGTGAGTAAAAATCCTTCGATTTCCAGATTTTTGTTGAGCCGGTTTTGAATAATTTTGATGGTATTCAGTAATTTTCCCAGACCTTCGAGCGCAAAATATTCACATTGGACAGGAATAATCACCGAGTCAGAAGCTGTTAGCGCATTCACCGTAATCAACCCCAGCGAGGGTGAACAATCGATGAGGATAAAATCATACACGCTTTTTAAATGCTCGATGGCATTTTTTAATACGTATTCACGATTGGGCAGGTTCAGCATTTCTATTTCGGCTCCCACCAAATCGATGTGCGAAGGAATGATATCTAGATTGTCAATTTCTGTTTTCAGAATGACCTTTTCGGCATCTATTTCGTCAATAATGCACTCGTAAATGCTTGATTGCACATTTTTCACGTCGAAGCCAAAACCGGAAGTGGCGTTGGCTTGCGGGTCGGCATCGATTACCAGTATTTTTTGTTCCAAAACCGCCAGGCTGGCTGCGAGATTAATGGTTGTGGTGGTTTTTCCAACTCCTCCTTTTTGATTTGCTAACGATATTATTTTTCCCATTTAACTACCTGTCTGTTGTTTTTAATTTGAAGGTCGCAAAGTTAATCATTTACGAGAAACCTTTGGCCCTTTGCCCTTGTGTGTTTGTTTAATCAGTTTAAGTTGCACAAAACTATAAAAATATACCGCTCTACATGGGGTCCACATCAATGTTCACGATGCAATTGCTGTTCGATTGCAACTGTTTGACCGCTTTTACGGCCTGGATTATCCTTGTTTTTATTTCGTCGAGATGTTGTTTCCGGTCGAATTTTAAAAAGATCTCTTTGTGATGCCAGAGTTGGATTCTGCTAATCAAAGGGAATTCAGGCCCTAACACAATCAATTGCTTAATTTTGCGGAATTCTGTTGCCAACTGTTGCGAGGCACGTTCCACCGTTTCCACATTTTTGTGTTTCACAATAATTTTGATCAATCGGTAGTAAGGAGGATATTTAAACAATTTCCGTTCTTCGATTTGAGTATTGAAGGCGGAATTGTAATCCTGGTTCACCAGCAATTGAATCAGGGGGTGCTCGGGTTGGGAAGTTTGAATGAATACTTTCCCGCGACTGTGTTTCCGGCCTGCACGTCCGCTCACCTGCAACATCAGTTGGAAGGCTCTTTCGTGTGCTCTGAAATCGGGAAAGTTGATGAGGTTGTCGGCATTCAAAATTCCTACCACCCGAACATGTTCAAAGTCAAGTCCTTTGGTTACCATTTGAGTGCCCACGAGAATATCGGTTTTTTGCGCTTCCAAATTATGAATGATTTTCTCAAAAGCATTTTTGGTTTAAATCCATTCGTGCAATCCGGGCATTTTTAAAAAGGGGTTTCAGTTCATCCTCAATCTTTTCGGTGCCGAAACCGCGCGTTTTTATTTCGGGTGAACCACAGTTGTCGCAGGTGCTGCGCAAAACCTGGTTGTAGCCGCAATAATGACAAGTCAAGCGATTTTTGTATTTATGATAGGTAAGGCTGACGTCGCAATTTTGGCATTTTGGAATCCACCCGCATGAAAAGCATTCTACGAAAGGAGAATATCCGCGACGATTCTGAAATAGAATAATTTGCTCCTTGTTTTTCAGTGCAGTTTCAATATTTTCGTACAGTTCCGGGAACGCATTTGCTTGCGTTTGTAAGCGCGTTTCACGTCGGCAACAACAATTTCCGGAGGTTCCACATCGGCATGTCGTTTCAAGAGGTTCACCAAAGCATATTTTCCCCTTAGTGCGTTGTAATAACTTTCAAACGACGGTGTTGCCGAGCCGAGCAAAACTTTAGCATCATTCTGGAAGCCCATTACTACTGCCATATCGCGGGCGTTGTAGCGTGGGGCGGGGTCGAATTGTTTGAACGAATTTTCGTGTTCTTCGTCAACGATAAGCAAGCCCAAATCGGCAAATGGCAAAAATACTGCTGATTTTTGCCATATTTCTACTCGCTCCTGGCTGTTCATTTTTGAATGGTAAATGCCCACTTTCTTCCCGAAAACATTTTTAAGGCGTTTGATGATTTGGGTAGTCAACGCAATTTCGGGAACCAAATAAAGCGCCTGTCTTCCCAACTTTAGAATTTCGTCGATCAGGTGAATGTAAATTTCGGTTTTCCCACTGGCTGTAATTCCATGGATTAATGCTACTTGTTGAGTTTGAAAGGCGGATTTTATCTGCGTCAGTGCTTCATCCTGATAGCGGTTCAGCATATTGATGCTTACTTGTGCAATTTCCTCTCCTTCGATGCGTGAAACTTGTTTTTGAAATTGTACAAGAATATTCTTTTTGCAGAGTTCGTTTAATAATGTGGAGTTGAAATTTGTTCCTTCAAACAGTTCCTTTTTTGCGATTAAAGGAAGTTGGTTTTCACTGAAAGCATTGGTCTTGTGGCAGAAATGAGTTAAAAGAGCTGCCTGCTTTTTTGCCTTCCGAAGATCAGAGAATTTAGTTTCGAGAATATTCTCCGATTTTATTTCAGCATGAAAACGCACAAACGACTCTGTTTTCGGCTTGTATTTGCTGTACACTTTTTCTTCGATAAAAACAAGGTCTTTTGCCAGTAACGATTTTAACGCTGAATAGGAGAAATTGGTACCCAGTTTTTTTTGAAGATCGGACAGGTAAATCACATCTTGTTCGATTTGTCGGAGAATCCAGTCTTCTTTTTCGCTGATTTCGCTATCAGTTTCAAGGCCGGTGGAAAACACTTTCGACTTGCTTTCCAGTTTTAACCCGGTTGGGAGTGCCGCACGAAAAACATCACCAAGGGTACAGCAATAGTATTTGGCCATCCACTCCCAAAGTTTGAAATTTTGAGGCAGAACAATGGCGTCTTCATCCAAAATTTGCCGAATTTCTTTAACCTCAATATCGTCGGGTTTTTGCTTTGAAACGGAAAAAACGAGTGCAGCATAAAGTCGTGTCTTTCCAAATTGCACAATAACTCTTTGCCCCGGTTTTATCTGGTTTTGCATCGATTCCGGTATTGAGTAAGTGTAAGAATCGTGCAGCGACAATGGCAAAATGACTTGTGCAAATAGTTGCGGCATGTACAAAAATGTAACGTGGTTATCTTAGCGGAGCGGCAAATTTCAAAACATCCTTTTCGTCAATTATCTGGTCGCATAAAATGATAAGCCGCTCAATTACATTGCGGAATTCGCGGATATTCCCCGTCCAGGTTATTTTTTTCAGCTCTGCTATGGCTTTATCGGTAATGGTTTTTTCGGGCATCCCGTATTCGGCGCAAATTTGTTTGATAAAGTGGTTTGCCAGCAATGGAATATCGTCCAAACGTTCGTTCAATTTCGGAACATGAATCAGAATAACACTCAGACGGTGATACAAATCTTCGCGGAAATTATTTTGAGCAATCTCATCCGATATGTTTTTATTCGTAGCAGCCACAACGCGAACATCCACTTTGATGTGTTTGTCGCCCCCCACGCGGTTGATTATACTCTCTTGCAAAGCACGCAGTACTTTTGCCTGTGCCGATAAACTCATGTCGCCAATCTCGTCTAAAAAAATTGTTCCACCGTTGGCTTGTTCAAATTTTCCGATACGTTGTTTTATGGCCGAAGTAAAGGCCCCTTTTTCGTGGCCAAACAATTCACTTTCAATTAATTCTGAAGGTATTGCAGCACAATTTACCTCCACAAACGGACCACCCGAACGGTGGCTTTGTTCGTGAATCCGGCGGGCAACCAGCTCCTTTCCCGTTCCGTTTGACCCCGTGATTAATACCCGTGCATCGGTTGGTGCAACGCGATCGGCCATTGCGATTACATTTTTAATAGCTTGCGATTCGCCAATCATTTCATACTTTTTGCTGACTTTGCGTTTCAGGTTTTTGGTTTCCGTCACGAGGTTCGATTTGTCCATCGCATTACGGATAGTAATCAGCAAACGGTTCAAATCTAACGGTTTTTCGATATAATCGAATGCTCCTTTTTTAATGGATTCAACTGCAGTATCAATGTTTCCGTGTCCCGAAATCATCACGACCGGAGTGTCGGGAGCCAGTTCAACGAGTTTCTCCAAAACCTCGATGCCGTCCATTCCGGGCATTTTAATGTCGCAAAGCACCACGTCGAATTCTCCATTTTTTACCTTTTCGATGCCCTTAATTCCGTCTTCAGCCAAATCAACCTGGTACTTTTCGTATTCCAAAATATCTTTCAATGTGTTTCGAATGCTCCGTTCGTCGTCGATAACCAATATTTTTGACATAATAGTTGAATTTTGTTTTGAAGGGTAAAAATAGGGTTTGTTGAGGGAATTAAAAATATTCCTTCGGATTAAAGAAAATCAGAAATGAAAAACAAGGGGCCTTTGAAAATGAAGTGTCGCAGGATTCGCGAACTGTTTAGCTTTTATATCCCACGAAATCCTATGAGCTTTTGCAATTGTTCGTCCCACAATCTCAGCTTTAAGGTTTTCAGACTTTTAGCGAAAGTCACCGGTTCAACTTGCCTGAATACCGGGTTTTCGTGGTAGCATTTTTCCAGTTTGTAGTTGGGGATGCGGGCGTTGATGTGGTGGATATGATGGAAGCCGATATTGCCGGAAAACCATTGTAACAGTTTCGGGAATTTTACAAAAGAGCTGCCTTCTATCGCAATTTGGCGGTAATTCCAATCTTCGTTGCGCACCCACGTAACATCCTCGAACTGGTGCTGCAAGTAAAACAGCCACAATCCGGCGATAGCAGCCAGATACATTATGGATAGCTGGATGATAGGTGACGATAAATGCGATATTTGAATTGTTTCCATTTCCCTGCGGCAAGGTATTCGGCTTTGGTCATGGTCCACACATCGCCAACCCCACGCTTATCTAGGTTTCCCACTGTGGCATGATGTTTCATGTGCATGTTGTGCCATTTGTAGTAGGGCGTGAACGCCAAAAAGCCGAAAAACATACCCACTGTTTCGTTTGCCCGCTTCGATTTAAAGAATGAGCCGTGTCCGCAATCGTGAAATATAATGAAGAGTCGTACCAGAAATGCCGCGGCCAGCAAGATTAAAGGCACGGTCAGCCAATAGGAAACCGATAAGCTATATACAATTAGAACCCATAAAACAACATAAGGGATAAAAGTATTTGTAATTTGCCATATGCTTTTCCAGGTTTCCGGTGTTTGATAGTGGGCAATGTTTTTAGCAAAATTTGCCCACGGGTTGTTGTCTTTGTTTTTTATATCCGTTGTTTTCATCGTCATTTCTACTTTATCATGTTCGGTTGTTTAAACGGAAAGTAGCCGATTATGTTTTTGAATCGGTGTTAATTAAATTGAATTAGGGTCAGTCATTGTTTCGAAGAATCAATATTTTACTCAATCTCTTTCGGGGATGGACTGCTGATTTTTATCCGCCGTGGGGCTCACATACTGAAATCGGAACATACGGCAGACGTTGACCTAAAAGGTCTAAACGCAAAGAATCTTGTTGTCGAAGTATTAGCAACCTCCTTGTACGCCTTTCTTTTTCTCCCTTTTTTGGATAGGTGGTGCCGAAGTGGTGACTGCTGCTGCCGGTTGTGCAGTTTCGGCGGCTCCGCCGAGTGCCATGCCAGCACCTTTGCGCAGGTTGTATTTGGCAATTTCTTCGTTTGGGCTCGTTGTTTTAGGTTCCTCAGGGTTTAAAATAGTTTCTGCCCAATAGTTTACGCCTCCCTGCAAAACGTAGTTGTTTTTGTAGCCTAACTGGCGGGTAATCATCCAGGCCTGATTGGCATCGGTGGAACCATTGGAGTAAAACACATTCAATTTGTAGTCCTGATTAATCGATGCCTCCCATTCGGGGTTCAAAACATCAACCAGAGGAATGTTGATGGCATTGGGCAAACTGAATTTTTCAAACTCATCAACGCTTCGAACATCAATTAGTTGCAAAGTTGGGTCAACGTTAATAATCATATCGGCCACCTCATCGGGGTGAACAAACTGCGTCCCGCTTTTCACTTCTTCGAGCAACTGGTCGGCAGTCAATTTATACTGTTTCGTAGTGTTTTCAGGAACGGCGGCAATAATCAAACCCAGTGGGATTATAATTGCGGCGAGAATTACTTTTCCATTCATTGCTTTAAATTATATAAATATTAGATAAAAGGTTCAGAATTTTATTTTTGGTTCAATGTATAATCGTCGCGGGCAAACTTCTTTTCAGCCCATTCGCCTACCCAGAACATGGCCAGTGCAACCAATATAATTAAGAACGTTAAAAGTCCGCGAGAAGTTCCAAGCCAATCGCTCAAAAGTGGCGCACCCATAAATTTAGCGTTGTAGAAATCTTCCCAAAGCGGATATCCTTCGGCAAAAATGAAGACGCCGATAAAAATTCCACCGACAAATGCGAGCGCATCAATCTTTCCGATTGATGCAGCGCAAAATGATGTCCCGGGGCAATATCCGCCCAAAATAAAACCCGCGCCCATAATTACGCCGCCACCAATGGCCGAATACAAATAGGTGGGGTTGATGTAGATGTAGCTCAGGTCAATCCATTGGAAAAG
>CAJDXF010000047.1_pt1 | contig 11485 bp, 6 predicted proteins | sample 7391791 | NCBI WGS metagenome assembly CAJDXF01 (sample SAMEA7055712, study PRJEB34461) | soil metagenome | biome: terrestrial ecosystem; feature: Peninsula; material: soil | place: Antarctica | collected 2016 | reverse complement strand
TGGCTTTCAGACTGAACCACAACTCTATAATTTGAAAAATGACCCGCAAGAACAAAATAATCTGGCCAAAGAATTTCCCGAAACGGTTAAAGCGTTAAGTGAAAAATTGGTCAACTTAAAAAAAGATGGTTTTACGAATGAGCATGAAGTGAATTTGCAATAAGTAGTTTACTGAAAAACCATAACAAAGCACAGGTTATCATAATGTTCTCTTTTAGAGCCTGTCCCGATTCATCGGGAGGAAAGGGTAAAATACACCAAAATAAATCCAAGCTGAATTTTTGGAATACAATCAAAACAGGATACTCGAATACTTTTTTCGAATAGCAGACCCCTAATTTTTTGTTGATAAATAATCAAATTTTTTAATGCCTCAGTATCAGCATATTTAGATTGAAGTCAAGAAATCTATCAGGGTTTTTTTATTGTATATGATGCAATCGATTGCGACGCTTCTTCTGCTAACTCATTAAGTATTAACGTTTTTTAACGAATTGACATCTAATCTAATTGAAAAATGAAAAAACTGTATTTTATTGTAATCACATCTTTTTTGCTGGGCTGTTCTGCTCCGCAAAATAAAACGGAAAAACAAGATTTAACGCAGCGCCTTGCCGCACAAATGGAATACGCAATTCAATTGGCGGATGCCGCAAAGGATAGTAATCTGGTTTCTCCGCGAAACACGTTCCGGCGACTGGACCAGCGGATTTTTCCCGGGTAATTTGTGGATGATGCTCGAACTGACCGGTGATGAGCAATGGAAAGAAACCGCGCTGGAATATACTATGCCCCTGGAAAAGGAACAATGGAATGCGGGTACGCACGACATGGGCTTCAAAATGTTCTGCAGTTTTGGGAAAGCCTATGATGCCACAGGAAACGAAGAATTCAAAAAAATATTGATACAATCGGCAAAAACATTGGCAACCCGCTTTAATCCTATTGTAGGAAGTCTTCGCTCATGGGACCACGGCACCGACAAATGGGATTTTCCGGTGATCATCGATAACTTGATGAACCTTGAATTGCTGATGTGGGCGGCAAAAGAAACCGGAAACGATACCCTGAGCGACATCGCCATAAAACATGCACAAACCACCATCAAAAACCATTTTCGCGACGACTTTTCTTCCTACCATGTAATAGACTATAATCCCGAAACGGGCGAAGTGCAAAATAAACACACTCATCAGGGCTATTCACATGAAAGTGCATGGGCACGCGGACAGGCATGGGGATTATACGGATATACCATGATGTACCGCGAAACGGGCATGCAGGAATTCCTGACACATGCCGAAAGAATCGCCGGATTTATCTTGAGCCAACCAGGAATAAAAGATGGGAAAATTCCTTATTGGGATTTCAACGCTCCTAATATCCCCAAAGAGCATTATGATGCATCAGCCGGGGCGATTATTGCATCAGCCTTGTTCGAGCTGGCAACTTTTTCTGACAATGGGGCAGAGTATCTTACTATTGCTAATAAGTTGCTGGATACACTTTCATCGCCTGAGTTTTTGGCCAAAGTTGGCGAGAATAAAGGATTTTTGTTGCTGCACTCAACCGGACATTTACCTGCCAATTCGGAGATTGATGTTCCAATTGTGTATGCTGATTATTACTATCTGGAATCAATCCTTAGAAACAAGGAAAACAAAGAATAAACAACTTCGAAAACGAATTATATATGCTTTGTATTACATTAATTATTAACCTAAAACTTTTTTCATGAAAAACAAAAAAGGAGTTAAAAAAGTCATTGGCTTTTTTATGCTGTGTTTCCTTTTCTTTGTAATGAGTGTTGGCGCTCAGGCGCAAAAAACCGTTACCGGGAATATAGCAGATTCGGAAGGCTTGCCTCTTCCCGGGGTGACCGTTATGGTGAAAGGCACCACTCAGGGTACTGTAACCGACATCGACGGTAATTTTTCCATTCCGAATGTCAGCCCGCAGTCGGTGCTGACTTTCTCGTTTGTGGGAATGCTGACCCAGGAGGTGACTGTTGGAGCACAAACAACCATTAACGTGGCCATGATGGATCAAACCATTGGTATCGAAGAGGTGGTAGCAGTTGGCTACGGTGTACAGAAAAAGGAAAGTGTAGTCAGCTCTATTGCGCAAACCACCGAGGAAGAACTGAAAAGGAGTGGTAGCGTTACCGACCTTAGGCAAGCACTAAGCGGCAATTTACCCGGTGTTGTAGCTCTTACTTCTTCTGGTGAACCCGGCGGTGTTGGCTCCGGCGAAAGTGCAACGGACATATACATCCGAGGACAAAACACCTGGAATGGCGGCCAGCCTTTAGTGCTGGTTGATGGTGTGGAACGTGACATGAATAACGTAGATGTCAACGAAGTAGAAACTATTTCGGTACTGAAAGATGCCTCGGCAACTGCCGTTTTCGGTGTAAAAGGTGCCAATGGGGTAATCCTTATTACCACCAAACGTGGTAAAGCCGGGAAAACTACTTTGGACTTTAACTACATCGCAACGGGGATAATGCTTTCAAAACAACCTGAAAAGTTAGATTCGTATGATGCCATGAATGCGAAAAACGAAATGATTGAACGCGAAGGAGTTTTAAATCAGCCATCGTGGAATGCTTACGTTCCCTACGAAATCGTTCAGCGCTACCGGAAACCGCAATCGGCAGAATACGCGGTAATTTATCCGAACGTGCCAGGGGTGGAAGCAAAAGCGTTCAGTATTATGGCCTTATGGGCTATGTGCACGAAGGCGATATGTTCGAAGATTTTGATAACCAAAAAGGTTATAAACCAAATTATGATTTCAACCGCTTCAATTTCAGAAGTAACATTGATTTCAGACTAAGCAAAACCACGAAGTTTCAGGTTAACCTTTCGGGTTATTATAGCCAAAAGAACACCAACTTCAACAACGAAGGCAGCACGGGTCGTGCCGACTGGTGGATGTGGGCGGCAACTTATTATATTGCACCCAACCTGTTTATCCCTATGCACGAAGACGGTCGTTGGGGAGCCTATCAGGAAGGGGCTAACAATACCCTGAACCCTTTGGCAGTAGTTTATAATATAGGTCTCAGGGAAACTCGCACAACACAACTGAATTCGGATTTCGTTTTCGATCAGGACCTTGAATTTCTAACGAAAGGATTAAAATTTAGAGCCAATTTGTATTATGACAATTCCATCCGTTCCGAAGGGGGTATCTATGACATACAAAACAGTGTACGCCCCAACGAAGCGCGGACCAACGTTCCTTATAAACAAATTTATCCGATGCTATACGAAGGCCCGGATCAGGATCCGAGCGAATATACCAAGCTTTTGCCCGTAGGCGACGAAGAATACGATTGGGTACTTAAGCCCTGGAGCATACGCGAGGAACAAATAAAGGAGGCCAACTGGTCCGGTTCTATTCCTGTTATTAGAAGATTGTCCTATCAGGGGCAATTGAGTTATAACCGGACTTTCGATGTTCACGGATTGACGGCAATGGGCGTATTCAAACGTGAAGAATATGCAGCCGGAAGTATGTTTAAAAACTTCCGTGAAGACTGGGTTTTCCGTGCCACGTACGATTACGATTCAAAGTATTTAGCCGAAGTAAACGGAGCCTATAACGGTTCAGAGCAATTTGGTCCCGGCTATCGCTTCGATTTCTTCCCGTCAGTAGCAGTGGGCTGGTACGTTACCAACGAAAAATTCTTCAACGTTAGCTGGATCGATCGTTTAAAGTTGCGTTACAGTATTGGAAAAGTAGGAGATGATAAAGTTAGCGGTTCGCGCTGGTTGTACGAATCGCAACTGGGTTATGGTGGCCGTGCCCGCTTAAACGATGCATCCAATGCCCTCAGCCCCTATTACTTTTATAGAGAATCAGTTGTCGGTAATCCAAATATTCGTTGGGAAACAGCACTGAAAAACAACTTCGGGCTCGAAATGGGATTATTCAAAAACCTGTTCACCATCGATTTCGATTATTTTACTGAAGATCGTACAGATATCCTTATGTCAGGCGGATCGCGCACGGTGCCTCCCTACTTCGGAGCCACTCCTCCGAGCGCCAACCTCGGGCATGTCAAATCAAAAGGTTTTGAATTTCAGTTGGGTGTTAATAAAAGAGTTAACAAGGACATAAATACCTGGGCTAATTTTTCGATTACACACAACCAAAATGAAGTAATTTTTAGAGACGACCCGCCCTTGCAGCAGGCTCACCTTAAAGCACAAGGCTATCCAATCGGGCAACAGAAAAGGTTGATTAAAACTGATTTCTATAACAATTGGGACGATGTGTATGCCAGCATACCGACCGAAACCAACGACCTGCAAAAATTGCCGGGTTATTATGACCTGATCGATTTTAATGCTGATGGTGTAATAAAATCAAATGAAGACACCGCTCCTATCGGATATTCCGGTGTACCGCAAAATACGGCAAACCTGACCATGGGAGCCAACTACAAAGGCTTTAGTTTTATGGTTCAGTTCTATGGGGTAAACAATGCCAACCGTTATATTCCGTTCTCTAATTTCAGGAACGACATTGATATTGTTTTCGGCCATGTTAACGACTATTGGACGAAAGACAACCAAAATGCGACCTCCTTTCTTCCACGTTGGAAAACCAACGGAGAAAATGTAGGTGATTATTTCTTGTACGATGCCTCTTACCTGAGATTGAAAACAGCCGAAATTGCCTATTCGTTCACAAACCTTAATTGGGTGAAATCAGCCGGATTTTCTAATCTGAGGCTTTTCATGAACGGAACCAATCTTTTCTTTTGGTCGAAATTACCCGACGACAGGGAAACCACCCACTCCGGAGCCAATGCTACGGAAGGAGCTTATCCAACAACCAAAAGAATTAACCTTGGCATCGATTTAACTTTTTAAACTAACACAGATATGAAAAGGATAAAAAATTATATAAGTTTTTCTGTTGCATTTTTGCTCTTTATGCTTTTGTCGGTTTCGTGCGAAGAATACCTCGACAAAGCACCTGAGGCGAGCCTAACAGAAAAAGACGCATATGGCGATTTTAACGGATTTCAGGGGTTTGTTGAAGAGTTGTACAATTGCATTCAGGATCCCGACAAAGGGAGTGCATGGAATAACTACTCCTTTGCCGACGAAAATCTGAACAATAAAATCTACCCATTCGATATTGGGAATTACTGGTCAAATTCAGGCTATTTTTTCGGAAAACCGAATATAAACCCAAGTTCATTGGAGGGCAGAGACCGTCGTGTTTATGAATGGGCCTGGTATGCGATCCGCAAAGCCAATCTGGCACTGGAGAAATTAGAAGTTGCTGGTTTATTCGAAGGAACGCAGGAAGAAAAAGACCTCCTTAAAGGGCAGGCTTTATTTTTCAGGGCCTGGTTCTATTTTGAATTGGGTCGTTATTGGGGCGGATTACCCTACATCACGCGGGTATTGGATCCAACGGAAAGTTTAATCACCGAAGAATTCAACCGTTTGACTTTTCAGCAAATGGCGGAAGAAATGGCCAAAGACTTTAGAGCTGCGGCCGATTTGCTGCCCAATCATTGGGACGAAGCACAAGCCGGGCAACGTACATTAGGACACAACATGCATCGCGTAAATAAATTTTTCGCGCTCGGTTATCTTGGAAAGGTATTGTTGTATGGCGCAAGCCCGATGATGAACGAGGAAGCAACCGGAAACGATGCCTATAATCCTGAAATGAGTAAACGGGCAGCCGAGGCTTTTGGAGAGCTCCTGACCTTAGCGGACAATACCGGTCGTTATCAATTGGAACCGTGGAAAAGTTATACGGATATATTCTTCCGTTACAGCCACCTGATAACCGGCGGAAAAGAAACCATAATGAGACCAACAATTTACGATCGCGGGCGCATCCGCTGGTCGGCTATTGGAGCAACCGTTCCTTCCTCATTCGGTTTAAACAGTGGTTCGGATGCCGATGTGCCTTCACATAATATTGTAAAGAACTTTGCCATGGCCAACGGTCTTCCAATCTATGATCCTGAATCAGGTTATGATCCTAATGATCCCTGGTCGGGTCTTGAACCACGCTTCGGAAAATTCATCGTAAAGGATGGTGATAACTTCTCCAAAATACGCGCAGAAGACAAGTTTGCAGAATTATATACCGGTGGTCGTCACCGTTCAAAAATTAACCCGCCGAGTGTAACAGGGTATTATAGTAAGAAATTTAATGGAATGGGTCCCGATTTCGACGTGTCAAGAGGCGGTAACGTGGCAGCTTATGTGCCGTATTTGCGTCTTTCGGATGTTTACCTGATGTATGCCGAAGCCGTTATATTTAGCCCCGGTGGAACACCGCAAAGTACCGCCAGCAATTATACCCTCACGGCTGCCGGTGCAGTGAACGCTGTACGCAACCGTGCACAGTTGCCCGACCTTGCTCCGAAGTACGTGGGCAACCGCGAGGTTTTCTTCGAAGAAATTGTACGCGAACGTGCTGTGGAATTATTTATGGAAGGTGCCCGCTTTTGTGATTTGCGGCGCTGGAACAGAAATGGTGACCCACGTTACTTAGACAAAACCGCTATCGATTTTGACCGTGACGCCGATGGTAAACCAATTAACGTGAGCGAAAGAGTAGTAATACGGAGAGCAGTATCGGCCAAACATAACTGGTTACCATTGCCGGTAAGTGAAACAAAGATATTTGAAGGATTTCAGCAAAATCCGGGATGGTAGGCTAAACTTAATTACTTAAAATCATTAATAATGAAGAAAAAATACAGTATAATATTAGCTTTTCTATCAGCAGTTATGTTTTTTATGCCAAATTCAATTTCTGCACAAAAGGAAAAGTTAATAACCATAACGTCTGTTATTAACGACGATAATGGTAATCCTATTGAAAATGCTGAAATCTTTAGCGGTTATGCCTATGCAAAAACCGATGTTGAAGGCAAATTCACTATTGAGGTAGAGCCAGGTTCACAAATCGTTGTTGAATCGGATGGATACGAGAACCAAACAATTCTTGTAAGCGAAGCCAGAAACAGGGTTAAAATCACCCTAAAAAAAGTAAGGTTCCTATACGGCAACAAAGAGAAAGTAAACATTGCTTTCCGTAAAGCGCAAAAAGGCGATGTGGTGGGTGCAATAAGCGTGGTGAATACAAACGAAATAAATAAGTTTGACAATACGATTTGGGCTAACGACATTCTGTCTGGCCGTACAGTGGGATTGTTGGGAAGCAACAGTATTCGCGGTATTGGAATCGGGATTGATGTGGCTGATATTACAGGAACCGGAACGAGCTCCGGCAACGCCTTGTTTATTGTTGACGGTTTGCCCCGTGATATCGAATCCTTGAGGATGACCGAAATTGAAAGCATTACCGTGCTGAAAGACGTAAATGCAGCAATCCTTTATGGAAGTGCGGCGGTGAACGGTGTGGTGCTGATTACCACAAAACGCGGTGCAGCTTTTAAAAATGCCTCAGGTTTTTCTATGAATTACGGAATTTCAACACCCAGAGCATTGCCAAATTTCCTCAACTCGGCCGACTACATGACGGCGTTTAACAAAGCCCGTGAAAACGACGGTTTGACGTCACAATATTCCGATGAAGAAATACAAAACCACCGAACCGGTAACAAATACCGTTACCCCAATGTGGATTATTATTCGGATGAATACATGAAAGCATTCAAAAGTTATTTCGACTTGAATGGTGAATTCTCCGGCGGAAACGATGTGGCTACCTATTATACCAACGTGGGCTGGTACTCAGCGGGTGGAATCCTCGATTTCGGTGAAGCTGCCAACGCACGCAGCAACACTTTTAACGTTAGGGGGAACGTTGATCTTAAAATTAACGACTGGATAAAAACCTCCATCGACGGATCTTCCTTGTTCAGCAACGACAGAAGGCAGCGGGGGAATTATTGGAGTTCGGCTGCAAGCGTCCGTCCTCAGGAATATACGCCGCTATTGCCGATTGAATTAATCGATCCGGAAAATTCACTGTTGTTGGCGCGTAAAAATGACGTGAATGGAGAATATTTGCTCGGTGGTAATACAAATTATAACACAACGCCCATTGGCGACAGTTATGCGGGTGGTGTTTATGAACTAATTGCACGGAAATTTTCTTTTAACAACCGGGTTGATTTCGACTTGAAAAAAGTTGCCGAAGGCTTGTCCTTCCACACCAACGTCAGCTTCGATTTTTTTACCCGTTACAACCAAACGGTTTACAACCAGTATTCCGTATATGAACCTAAGTGGTCGGATACCGAAGACAAAATTGTTGACTTGAAACAATACGGTGTTGATGCGCGTCCGGGAACACAATCGGTGGGGAACGCTTACTTTACCCGTCGTTTTGGTTTTTATGGCATGTTCAGCTACGATCGTACCTTTGATAATGTTCACCACGTAAGCGGTTCATTCTTAGGTTACGGTAGTAATTTTAAAGAAGACGGTGCTTTCCAACCTGTTCGTCATGCTCACCTCGGGCTGCAGGGAAGCTATGTGTACGACCAAAAATACATGGCTGATTTTAGCAGTGTCTATGTCAATTCCGTAAAATTGGCTGAAGGGAATCGTGGCGGTTTTTCACCATCTATTGGTTTAGGCTGGATCATGAGTTCCGAAGATTTTATGGAATCGGCTACAAATGTAGATCTGTTGAAGTTTCGCCTATCCGGTGGTATTCTGAATTCGGATCTTCCAATTAATGGCTTCTACTACTACGATAATCGCTACGGGGGTTCGGGAAGCTACAACTGGGCCGAAGGAAACCGAAGCCGTGGAGGAATTCAGTCTAATTGGAGCGATAATCTGAATTTGGGATATGCCAAGCGTAACGAGGTTAACTTTGGCATAGAAGGTTTGTTTTTCAACAAAGTGCTGGGTTTTGAAGCCAACGCTTTTTACGAAGTGTATAACGACCTGGTAACCCGTCCAAATAAGATTTATCCGGGATTTTATAACGATTTTATTCCTTACGAAAACTTTGGTGCGGAGGAATACCGCGGTGTTGAATTAGGATTGAGCGTTAATAAATCGTTTGGCGATTGGAACATCTATGTGGCTGCTAATATGTTGTATGTTACTTCGGAGCGAACCAAAGTTGACGAAGTTTATGACAACGCCTACCAATACCGTCAGGGACGGCCTGCCGATGCAACTTTCGGACTGGAAGCATTAGGGCTTTACCAGGACCAGGCTGACATCGACAATAGCCCCTTACAGGCTTTTGGTACAGTGAAACCCGGCGATATCAAATACAAAGATCAGAACGGCGATGGAATTGTGGATTCAAACGACGAAGTTTATCTGCGTCGTTGGCAGGCTCCGCTTTCGGGGGGCTTACAATTAAAATTGACCTATAAGAATGTTAGTTTGTTTGTTCTTGGCGACGGGCGTTCCGGTTCGGAAACCTTCCGCGAAGGCAACTACTATTGGGTGGACGGAAACAAAAAGTATTCGGATGTGGCGCTTGGAGCATGGACTCCGGAAACAAAAGCAACTGCCGAATATCCGCGCCTAAGTTCGCAGGCTAACAGCAACAACCACCGCAGATCGACCTATTGGTTGTACAATAACGATTTCTTCCAGATTCGTAAAGTGCAGCTTACCTATAGCATGCCCACAGCGGTTATAAGTGCTTTGCGCATGAGGGACATGAGCCTGTTTGTTGACGGATCCAATCTTTACCAGTTTGCGAAAAACCGCGAATTGAGGGATCTTCGGGTAGGCAATGAACCCTACTATCGTACATTTTCGGTAGGTATTAAAGCTAATTTTTAATCAAGCTAAAAAATTGAATTATGAGAATTTATAAATTATTTTCAATCTTGCTGGTTTCAACCGTTTTGTTCACTTCATGTGATTTGTTGGAGCCGAAAGACGACAACCACAGTACTTTCGGCCGGGTTTTTGAAGACCCCGCGTTTGCCGAAGGTTTGTTGATACGGGGTTACGCTTTTATACCTACCAACGATTATCGCTATGACGAAGTAGCAACCGATGACGCAGTTACAAACAACAAATTCAGTTCATATATGCGCATTGCCACGGGCGAATGGTCGGCACAATATAATCCGCAAAACTTGTGGGATAATTCCAACCGGGCCATCATGTACATCAACCAGTTTTTGGATGTTGTGGACGAGGTGCCTTTTAAATGGACGGATGAAAAACTCAATGCACTCTATGTGCGACGTTTGAAAGGTGAAGCTTATGCCTTGAGGGGATTGTTCAAGTATTATCTGATACGCAACCATGGGGGTATTGGCACTAACAGTGAAATGCTTGCTACGCCCATCTATAACGAGTTCCTGAAGCCGGCTGATGACTTTGGAAAACCGCGTGCTGCATTTGCAGAAATGGTGACAAGTGCGAATAATGATTTTGCCGAAGCCTTGAAATATATTCCGATGGATTATGGCAATTTATCGGCATTGGGGGATTTGCCCTCCGGCTTTTCTGAAATTACCAACATAAGCGACTACAATACGGTTTTTGGAAATGATACGGAACAACGACTGAGCGGACGCCACGCTACAGCGATGAAAGCTCGCCTCGCATTACTTGCGGCCAGTCCGGCTTTCAATATTAACGGTGACGATAAGCTTTGGGAAACTACTGCAAATATCACCGGCGCTTTGTTATCCGATATCGGTGGCGTTTCGGGTCTGGATCCGAAAGGAAATATCTTCTATTTGAAAGAACAAGTTGAAGAGGCTATAATTACTTCGGGCGATAAAAAGGATCTACCGGAGATTCTTTGGAGAAGGCCGGTGTATGATAACAGAGCAAGGGAAGTAGCTAATTTTCCACCATCACTTTTTGGTAACGGAGAAATTAACCCCAGCCAAAACCTCGTGGATGCTTTCCCAATGGCAAACGGTTATCCGATTTCCATTGGAAGCTCCGGTTACGATCCGGAAAATCCGTACAAAGATCGCGACCCGCGCCTTGAATTGTATATCGTTTATGACGGAAGTAAAATGAAAGGAAAAACCATTTCAACTGGTGTTGACACCGGCGACGATGGCCTGGATCAATTGCAAAATTCTACCCGCACCGGTTACTATTTGAAAAAACTTCTTCGCGAAGATGTAAATGCCAATCCTACTTCTGCTTCGGATCAAAAGCATTTCAATACACACATTCGCTACACGGAGCTGTTTTTGAATTACGCAGAGGCTGCCAACGAAGCATGGGGGCCAACTGCTGCGGGAACGCATGGTTTTTCTGCTAAGGAAGTTATTGGGGCTATTCGTCAACGTGCGGGGATTACCCAACCTGACGTCTACTTAGAATCCATCGGGAGTAAGGAAGATATGCGCACACTGATTCGTAACGAGAGAAGGCTTGAACTTTGCTTTGAAAGTTTCCGCTTCTGGGATCTGCGCCGCTGGAAAGAAGACCTGACTGTTCCTGCAAAAGGTGTCCGCATTGTTGACGGAACATATACTTACTTTACTGTGGAAGAGCGTAAATACGATAACAGT
>CAJDXF010000054.1_pt1 | contig 11696 bp, 9 predicted proteins | sample 7391791 | NCBI WGS metagenome assembly CAJDXF01 (sample SAMEA7055712, study PRJEB34461) | soil metagenome | biome: terrestrial ecosystem; feature: Peninsula; material: soil | place: Antarctica | collected 2016 | reverse complement strand
AATTGGTTCATCACCGGAATTACCTTTTCGATTTCATCCGCAGAAACTAACCCGGCACGTAGTTTTACAGAAAGTTTCAACCTGGTTTTTTCATGAAAAGCAGCCAATATTTTTTCAATTTTTTCGGGATGAGGCAACAAACCGGCCCCTTTTTCGCGGTTGGCAACCATTGGGAAAGGGCATCCTAAATTCAGGTTGATTTCGGTATAACCCAGGTTTTCCAACATCTTTGACAAGAAGATGATTTCATCGGCATCTTTTGGCAAAACCTGTGGGATTACGCAACGCTGCGGATTATTTTCAAGCCTAATTTCTTTTTGATATTTATTAGAAACGGCATCGTTTTTAACCGAAATGTAAGGGATAAAAAAGGCATCAACCGAAGTAAATACCAAGTTGTAGGCCCTTCGGTAAACAAAATCGGTGAAACCTTGCAACGGTGCAAGATAAATGCTGATTTCCGTAGTTGTATTTTCCGTACTGTTCATTGGTGCACAAAAATACGAAATAAAAAACCGGACAACGGAAATCTTTAATCCCCTCGGGGGAAGTTTTCCAACGATTTGCAAAGGTCGTTTCACAGTAGAAGGAAGCATTTGAGAAACTCGCAAATCTTATTTCACTGAAACCACATTCATTTAATATCTTTGCAGCCAAAATTTTGGCGAATGAATGAGTTTGGTATAATTGGGATTTCCACAAAACAGGACACCGTTGGTGGTCTGCCCGAAACCATTTCGTCAAAGCCCACTTACGAGCAGATTCGCTACTGGCAGTGGCAGCGAGAGAAACAATTGCTCATCAACGATTCGCGCTATATTCCTTCAAAAGATGGAAATGTGCTGGTGCTTACCGAGCAGGTTGAATCTCCGGCATTGCAGCTTCCAACGCGCGTAAAAACTCCCTTTTCCCACGACTGGCTCACTATCATTTTGTTACTGGTCCTTGTATTGGTAGCATCGGTGCGGGTGGGATATGCCAAATACATCAGTTCCCTTTTTCAGTCGGTGTTTCATTATCCTACAGCCGTTCGCATGTTCGGTGAAAAAAATTATTCTGTTTCGCGTGGTGCTTTTCGCCTTGAGGTCTTATTTTATTTCGTGTTTTCACTGCTCATTTATCAGCTCATCTTGTTTTTACCTATAGAGACCGGACAGGCAAGTCTGGTTTTCTATGGCAAAACTTTAGGCTTCGTGACAGCCTATTTTTTGTTGAAAAAAATGGTTTACCGTTGGCTGGGAAATCTATTCCGCGGAGTTGGGGAAACCGCCGAATTCCTCTTCAACCTCGATAATTTCAACAGGGTAACTGGTATTTTGCTTTTTCCGATTGTATCATTAATCGCCTTCTTTCCTTCTGAGAACCCTTTATACATCATGATTTTTGGCATTGTGACCGTGATTTTTTTATATATGATGTTACTAAAAAGGGGTATCTCCATATTATTGAAAAAACAGTTTTCCTTATTTTATCTCTTTTTGTACCTTTGCACCCTTGAATTTTTGCCCTTGCTGCTAATTTATAAAGTAGTGATGCGTTAAAAGCGGGGGAAGTTTCATTAAAATCATAATAATTTGAAAATCAAGAGCATTTTAGTTTCGCAACCTGATCCTGGAACAACAAAATCACCCTACTCTGAGTTGGCTGAAAAGACAGGTTTAAAGATTGACTTCCGACCTTTTATTCAGGTAGAAGGCGTTCCCGCAAAAGAATTCCGCCAAACCCGGATCCACATTCTGGAACACACAGCCGTAATTTTCACCAGTAGAACCGCCGTTGATCATTTTTTTAGAATGAGCCAGGAGTTGCGTTTGGTGATTCCGGATAGTATGAAGTATTTCTGTATTTCAGAAGCTACAGCATTTTATTTGCAGAAATACATTGTTTACCGGAAGCGCAAAATATTTTACGCTGACGGGCGCTTTTCCGATCTCATTAGCGTGATGAAGAAAACAAAGGATGAAAAGTTCCTCGTGCCGCTTTCTGACATCCACAAACAGGAAATACCTGAATTGCTCGATAAAGAAGGGTATAAATACACCAAGGCAATTTTGTATCGCACCGTATGTAGTGATTTGTCAGACCTAGTTGATATTGAATACGACGTTTTGGTGTTTTTTAGCCCATCGGGAATTAAATCGTTGTTTCAGAATTTTCCGAACTTCGTGCAAAACGACACCCGGATCGGATGTTTTGGACCAACCACAGCCCAGGCTGTGCGTGATGCCGGTTTGCGTCTCGACATAGAAGCGCCTTCGGCGCAAGCTCCTTCAATGACTATGGCTTTGGAGCAGTACATTAAGAAAGTGAATAAATAGAAAAATAATAGAACTACCTTTAAAGGCTGTTTGTCCACCGACGAATAGCCTTTTTTATTGAAAATGGAACCAGTTTCAGATCATATCGGCACAACAAAAAAACGTTTTACCTTTACCAAAGGGGAACGGCTTTGCAGCAAAAAAACCATCGACAAACTTTTTTCTGATGGCGAGTCGTTTCTGGCGTATCCGTTTAAAGTCGTGTTTCTGCGAAATCCCGTAGGTTTAAAATCGCCGGTACAAGCCGGTTTTTCCGTAGGAAAACGGAATTTTAAGCGTGCTGTCCAACGTAACCGAATCAAACGGCTGATGCGCGAAGCCTATCGTTTGAACAAACCAGAACTTTACGAACAGATAAACACGGGCCGCCTGGTGGTTTTCTTTATTTTTATTGGCAAAACTATTTCCGATTATCCGGAAGTGGATAAAGGAATAAAAAATGCGATAAAGAAACTGGTGAAAGAAATGAGCGTGGAGATTAATCCTCACCCATAATTTCAGTTTGCATCCGCACTGAATCTTCGTGAATCAACTGGAAAAGTATTTTCACAAAGGTCTCATTCAAATCCATCTTTTTACCAAGGTTCACGCGGCTGTCCATCAATTGCGACCAACGCCCTATTTGCAGTGCTGTAACGTTATTCTCCTTTTTGTATTTTCCAATCAGCTTCACAATATCAACCCTCGACGAAAGCGTTTCAAGCAATTCGGAGTCGATCGCGTCAATACGGTTCCTCAACACGTCCAATTGAGTTTCAAAATCGGGGTTATCGGCATTCTCATGGCGGACTACCAGGCGGTCGAGCAGTTTGGCCAAATCAGCAGGTGTGAGTTGCTGCGCGGCATCGCTCAGGGCGCACGACGGGTCGATATGCGATTCAAGCATCAAACCTTCCATTCCCATATCAAAAGCTTTCTGCGAAATCTCGAACAGCCATTCCCGTTTTCCGGCAATATGGCTGGGATCACAAATAATGGGCAAGTTGGGCATCATACGTTTCAGTTCAATAACAGTTTTCCAGTTGGGGTAGTTACGGTATTTTGTTTCGCGAAAGGGTGTAAAACCACGGTGGATAGCCACAATGTTTTTGATACCTGCCTGGTGGATACGCTCCACAGCGCCCATCCACAGTTGCGCATCGGGGTTCACCGGATTTTTTATCATTACAACCGCATCAGATCCTTTCACCACATCAGCAATTTCCTGCACAACAAAAGGGCTGGCTGTTGAACGGGCACCAATCCAAAGTACATCGAGCCCGGCATTTAAAGCCTCCTCAGTGTGTTGTGCGTTAGCCACCTCAGTTCCCACAGGCAGGCCGGTCTCGGCGCGCACGGTTTGTAGCCATTTCAGTCCAATTGAACCTACACCCTCAAACGACCCCGGGCGTGTACGCGGCTTCCAAACGCCACCGCGGTATACAAATACTCGTTTGTCTTTCGCCAGAAGTTTGGCGGTTTCCAGGGCTTGTTCTTCCGATTCTAAACTGCATGGTCCAGCAATAAGCAATGGATTGTCAATATTGGGTAACCATGATTTTATTGGGTTAATGTCAAGTTTTACTATCATAATTATTTGGTGTAAAATTTCACTAATTTTTCTTCGTTCTTCACTAAGTTATGGGTTTCACCTTCCAAAATACCTCTGATTTTATTGGCATTTACAATTAATTCATGCATCCGCTCGTCATCCTCATTTTGCAGACAATCACGGAATTCCTTCAAATGCTTTATATAAACATCAAGCGATTCAACAACGTAATTGCGGTTTTGTTGAAAAATAGGATGCCACATGCTGCTCGAACTCTTTGCGAGCCGCACGGTAGATTGGAATCCGCCGCTTGCCAAATCGAAAATAATGTTCCGGTCTTCCTTCGATTGCACTGCGTTGGCGAGTGCGTAGGCAGCAGCATGAGGAAGGTGCGACACAAAGGCCGTGCTATGGTCTTGCTCGTCGGCAGTCATATAAGCGATGTCCATTCCCAGGTTTTGAAACATTTTTTCCACCAATGCAAGATGCTGCGGACCGGTGTCATCCTGATCGCACAAAATGGTGATTTTCCCTTTGAAAAGATCTTCCAGTGCTGCTTCCGGCCCTGAATTTTCGGTGCCTGACATCGGGTGAGCCGGCACAAAGTTTTTTCTTCGGGGGTGATTCTTAACGGTTTCGATGATAGCCCGTTTTGTTGAACCCATATCGGTTACCGTAGTGCCGTTGTCAATTAAATCAAGTATTAAAGGGAGCACGGTCAGTTCTTTGTCAACCGGTATGGCTACAATTACGATGTCGGTATCTTTCACGCCATTTTCAAGCGTTTCAATCCGATCGACCAATCCTAATTCGAGGGCTTTTTTTGAATGAATTGGGTTTGCCTCAACACCAATAAGTTCGGTAGCAAAATTTGTTTTGCGCAAATCTTTCGCCAGCGATCCTCCAATTAACCCAAGTCCGACTATTGTTGTTCTCATCTTATTAACAGATATAAAAAAAGGCCTCGAATTTTTCGAGACCTTCAGGTAAATATTTTCATTTATAACAATATCCTACCGCTTGATCCCGCTTTGCGAACCATAATAAAAGTAAAAATAGGTATTGTTAAAGCTTGTTGTCATTTTTGAAACTTATGTTGACAAATATAGATATATATTTTTATAATGAAAGAGTAAATCCTCTTTTGATATAAAAACATTTTTTGAATCTTATTTCTTAATGATTTTTTTGGTATAGATCTGGTGGCCGTTTTCTAAAACCGAAAGAATATATAATCCTTCCGCAAGCTCTGAAAGATCAATGCTTTCAATAACTTCGCCCGAATGATTTTTAAAAATGGAAGAACGAATTTTTTGTCCGAAGAGGGTGTGTATTTCTAATGTTACGTTATTCAAAGTATTTTTTGATTGAATAGTTACATTTAGAATATCACTGAAGGGGTTGGGGTAAACCCACACCTTACCTGGCAACAAAGCGGATATTGAAGCCGAAACCGGTGATTGAATCCGCAAATTATCAATCGTCCATCCCCAACCGTTTGCATAAGGATCGGAATGGAGCCGGTAGCGGAAGATTACTGTATCGCCGGGGCTGAAATTGCCGTTCTCCAAAAGATTAATTTCGCGATTAAAATACCAATCGGAAATACCCTTTGCAGTAGATGTCTGGTTTTTAATAACCTTATTGAAGTTTTTTTCCCAAATGGAATATTTTCTGGAATCGTATCCATCGATTGCGGGCATCCAGGTTTTTCCTTTATCCGTGCTGCCTTCCACAATTACATAATCCCAAAAATCAGCATCTCCAAACTTTGATAATACTTCGCCCGGTTCAACCAGAACAATTTCGTCGAAGCTCATAATGGCATTTTCGTTGAGAATAACCGGATATTTCAGTAAGGTCGTAAGATCGAAATAAGCGTTGTCTTTGTTCGGGCTTGGATAGGGATGCGGGCTGTGCAACGCTGCATCAACAAAACCTTTTTCTTGAAGAATGTCAAAATCCGAAATAATAAAATCAACAGTGGGAGCGTTGAAATCATTGAAATAGGCGGCTATCGGTTCAAATATCTCTTCGATCTTGAATGAAAATTCCGAATCTATGGGAAGTCTCGAATTGTTATGCGCGAGCGAAGCGTCGATGGCATTAATGCTATAAGATATTTTGTCTCCGTCTTTCAGGCTGAAGTCGTTCAAATCAAAGGCTCCGGAATATTTTGTACCCGCTTTGTGGGATAATCCAAAAGAAGTTTGCGGAATGCCGTTAATGGAATATTCCACAAACACGGTATCAATTCCCAGATTATCATCTACAAAGGCAGAAATTCCAATTTCAGCATCCGTTAAAATATAATACGGGATTTTATCGTGGGCAATTACCGGAGCTTCATTGTCGGGTCCGATGGATATCGTGCCATACTCCGTTGGAGCTTCGTTTGGATTATAAAAAGTCCGGTTATAATCGTCGGTGGCAGAAATGTAATAATAAATATTGCCGATTTGAATTGCAGGAAGAAGTGAAGCCTGAAACTTACCAGAACTTTTCGAAAATATAAAGGGAATGGAGTCAAACGCGTCTTCAAATTTTGTGTAGGAATAGTAAACGTATAACGAAGAACTGTCTATTGGGTAATCGCTTTCTACGTCAAGCTCAAAGATAATAGTCTTAACTGTTTCGATATCTTTTGGTTTATCCAAATTTAGAGATGTGTTTTTCCAGCCTATGTCGGCCATTATCCCTTTAGTAATTGGGCCCGGATCGTGAATGGCTTCGCCTTTCCCCATTGCATGCGTCATCAGCGAGTTTTCGTTAGCTGCAGGATAGGTTGCTGTGTTTAAATGGTAAATACTCGAACCATCAGAATAGTCGAATGGTGCATATAACCTTGGTAGGCTCCCTTCGTTTTGAACAATGGCAACCGGGCTGTTCATGTATAATGCATTTGAAGTAAATGCGTTGTACAATTCCTTGGAAGGGAAGGGGAAAATTGCGGTATTCAGCAAATCCCGGCGATTACGGCTCACCACCATAAAGTCGAAGGCAGCAGCATCCCCCACTTTTTCGTGTCCATAAGTACCCAGTTCATTCGAAACATAAAAAAAACCGGTGAAGCCCAACCCATGTGCGATTTCATGCAATACAACTGTTACAAAGTCGTACAATCCCTTGGGAGTCTGACCGTCAGTTCCATAATACCATTGAATATCGCTGTTGAAAGTGGATGTAATATCGGCAGCAGAGGTAGAATTAATTTCAGTTTTGGTGATTTTTTCGGCTACTGCCACCGGATAAAATCGGTTTTTACGTGGTGCATTTTCGAAATTGGAATAAAATTCGGTAGGTCCGGCGCTGCCTAAATTGTTTTTATCTTTCTTACGCCAATTGGCTTGAATATTAATCGGGATTTCCGACTCTATAATACTTTCCCAGATCCCGATAGCATACTCAAATGCGGTTATGGCTTCAGGCGGGAAAAGACTATAATTCACTATGATTTCTGATTTTTTTTCTGCACCCGATTTTAAAAGAAATTCAGGTGGTGGCGGAATGTAGGAGTTTTCCTCCCGGTCGGAGGCATAACAAACCGTCGGAGGAATTTGAATTTTCATTTTCTGCCAATTGGTTTGCGCCGAAGCAAACAAGGGAAACGTTAAAGCAAAAATTAAAAAGTAAAAGTATCTTTTGTTCATTGTTAAATATTGTCTTTGAAAAAAGACTACAAATGTAAGGGATAAAATGTTTTAGCAGACCACTTCTCTATCAATTACCTCATTACCATAAAATGACCATGTTACGGGTAAAAAAAATGCTGAACTTAGTTCAGCATTAAAAATTAATTTTTGTTGATTGTCCTCAGGTGAACAGCCCGCTTCTTTTGAAAAATAAGACGAACAAAAAGAGAAATTGAAGTGATAAGTCCAAGCGCAGCTGCCACAAAGGCAATCGTTAACAATGTTTTCATATTGATTTTACTAATTTAATGTTTAACTATTCGTTTTGTTATGGTAAGATCGATTTTAAGTTTTGGATTATAGTGGACATCATAATTGGTTTCACGATAAACAGTTTTGCCTGTTAAGTCGTTAATCATAACTTCAATCTGCGACTGATCCGCCATATTCGCACAATCGATATAAACATAGTTTGTAAATGGATTTGGATAAACATTCAAATTTTCACTTACCGCAATCTCATCGTTCGATGTTGTGATATTCTGAATTTTCAAGTTATCAATAGCCCAGCCCCAACCGTTTATTGAATTATCGGAAGCCAGCCTGAAACGGAACAATACGGTGTCGCCTGCAGAGAATTCGGGATTCTCTGTCAAATTGATGGTTTGTTTCCAAAACATATTTTCATGAACCGCTGCAACTGAAACACTACTTTTCAGCGTTCTTGAAAACTGATCTTCCCAACTGGAGTTTATCCTTGAATCGTATCCGTTGACAAGCGCATGCCAGTTAGTTCCATTGTTTTTGCTAGCCTCTACAATCACAAAGTCTCTAAATTTTTCATCCGAAAAATCAGAATCGTCTTCACCCGGTTCCACCAGAACAATTTCATCAAAAGTCATCTGCCCGTTTTCTTCAAGAATAACCGGATAGTTCAAATGAGCAATCAGATTGTACTTTTCATTCTCCAAGGTCGATTCGGGATAAGGGCTCAGGGTGTGGAGGTTTGCGTTTGTAAATCCCGCCGGGGTATTTATCTCAAAATCACTAATGGTGAAATCGCTTGCTTCCGTATTAAAATCGGAAAAATAGCCTCTAATCGGTTGGAAAGGTTCAAAAACTTTCAAACTATATAGACCTGTAACGGGTAAACATTTTTTGTTTTTTCGCGCTGTGTTATCTCTGGCTATGATCCGGTATTCCACCACATCGGTATTTTTAACAGGAACCGGAAGCTGGAGCATGCCTTTATAATTATCGTCGTTTACTGATGTTAATGCAAATGGTTCTTGTGTATTGCCGTTAATCCGGTATTCAATTGTAACTGATTCTATTGCTACGTTATCAGTTGCCACAGCCGTAAATTCAATTTGGTTGTTGACGATGAGTTTTGAAGGGTTGTGTACGAGCACCGGCGAATAATTATCGCGTGCAATGGTAAACGAAAGCAAACTATTCGGGGCTGAAATTGGAAAAGTTAACTTTTTACCACCGGCTTGATCTGCGCGGAAGTAGTACATCACCTTACCCTCGTAAGGGGTAACAGACAATTTTCCTTCAAATTTTTGAGTGTCTGCGTTATAAATAAGTGCTGCCGAATCTTTAGTGTTGAAGTTATTGGTCGAATAAACCAATTGCAACGAATTCATTTTTACTTCGGATAAGTTGGCAACTTCTATAGGAAGTTCGCTGCTTGTTTGTTCAAAGTCTTTAATTTGCGCCATTTTAAAGGCGGAGTCTTCCCAGCCAATTTCGCTTAAAATCTGGAGTGTATTTCTACCAATGTTGTGAATGGCCTCCCCTTTGTACGAATAAGGAGTCATCAAATCACTGTCTTCGGGGCCGTTAGCACCTTGTTTTAAATGATAGATGCTGGCACCACTCTGCCAGGTGCGCGGTGCATATAACGCGGAGATACGCTGATCATTATTTACAACGCTTAAAAAATCCAATTCTTCGGAGGTAATCTGGTAATGTAAATCTACGGAAGGACTTTTGAACAAGGAAGTGTTAGCAATCTGCTGTTTGTTGGTGTTGAAAATGTAGTAATCGTAAGCACTTGGGCTGTTGGTCGGGTTTTCAATGCTTCCAACTCCGTTTTTATCAATTATAAAACCCGATATCCCCAGGCCGTGGGCTATTTCATGAAGTGCGACGGACACCATATCAAATTGGGTGACAGGCGTATTGCCGTCAGTTCCGAAATAAAACGATTTTAGTTTGTTAAAACTACAAATAATGTCGGGCTGTTTGGAAGTATTTTTTTCCTTTCCCATTAATTTCTCCACCAATGCAACGGGATAATAGACATCGCGAAGCGGTGCTTTGCTGAAATTTTTATAAAATAAAGCCGGGCGGCTCTGTGCAATAATATTGCCTTCGAGATTTTCCCAGGAGGCCTGAATGTAAATTGGAACCTCGGAAGAAATGTTGTGTTCCCAAATACTTACCGCATACTGAAAAGCTCTTTTTGCTTCTTCCGGAAAATTAACATAATTAACTGCAAAAGTACTTTTTGCTTTTGCCGATTTAAGTTGGGGCGCTGGCGCCACAAAGGTTCTGTTCACTTTATCCAGCCCAATGTTTACGGGGCTTTCTGACTCAAATTTTTCATCTAAAACCTGACCTGATACACTACTGGTAGCCACAATACACCATAGAAAAGAAATAAGCGTCCCTCTCATTTCAATTTGATTTTAATGGTTAAAATCAAACCTTCAAAACAGAATGCGATGAAGCGTCCGCATGTAAAAACGTTGAATAAAAACAGATCAAAAAAACTGTAATGTTGTAAGTTTTTGACCTGGATCGACGGGGTTTGTCGGTAAGCCGAACCAGTGGGTTTGTAAAAACTTATTTAAATTCTTCACAACTTAATTGAACTCTCAGCGTCAATTTCACTTCCTAATAAGTTACTTTTGATTCTTATATTTGCCGAAGCAAAATAAGGGATTCAAAAGCGCCTGCCTCATGACAGTTTTCTATTTATGGGTTTGCAGGGCTAAAAGTAGAAAGAAAATTTAAAATTCCAATTGTTTTGTAGAATTTAGAATGATTAAAAAAAGAGAGACTGAATATTTATGAAAATCTTATCAACAACCTTATTGTCTGGCATTATTATTTTTATGCTTCTTTCGCTAAAGTCGGATAAAGATTACTACAACGAAAGCTATCGTCCACAGTTCCATTTCACCCCTGAAAAAAACTGGCAGAACGATCCCAACGGATTGGTCTATTACAATGGTGAATACCATCTGTTTTATCAGCATAACCCAAAAGGGAACGATTGGGGATACATGCACTGGGGCCACGCGGTGAGCAACGACATGCTGCATTGGGAACATTTGCCTATTGCGCTATATCCGGACAATAGTTCCGAAGACAAAGTGGATTGCACGGCATATTCCGGATCGGCAATTGTTGATGAACATAATTTATTGGGTAAGCAAAAGGGGCAGGAAAAAACTATGGTAGCATTTTACACCAGCCAAAATTGCGGACAGCGAATTGCTTTTAGCACCGACAGTGGGCGCAACTGGGAAAAATACGAAGGAAACCCGGTGATCGCGTATGACGAAAATGACGATGCACGCGATCCGAAAGTACTGTGGCATGCCGAATCGAAAAAATGGGTAATGGTGTTGTACCGGAAATCTACTGCTGACGATAAATCGAAAGGGATTGCTTTCTATTCTTCTGAAAACCTGACGGACTGGAAATGGGAAAGCCATCGGTAGTTATTTGATCGGTGCGTTCGACGGAAGTTCATTCACACCCGAATCGGCAAAAATGAAAAGCGATTTCGGGAATAATTATTACGCCACACAAACTTGGAGCAATATTCCGGCAGAGGAAGGGCGCACGTTACAAATTGCGTGGATGAAAGATGGGAAGTTTCCCGATATGCCGTTTAACGGCCAAATGTCGTTTCCCTGCGAATTGTCTTTAACAAAATTTAATGCCGGATATAAACTGGTGCGCAAACCCATAAAAGAAATTGAGCACTTACACGGTAAACGCTACCAGTGGGAACGCAAAAACCTTATACCCGGCCTGAATGATAATATGTTGAAGAAAGTATCTGGTGATTGTTTACACATCATCGCCGATTTCGACATGAAAACTTCGGACAGTTTTGGTTTTATGGTGCGCAGGAACCGTAAAAGTGAAGGGTCGGAAATCTTGTTCAACGTGAAGCGCGGAACCTTGTCGGTA
>CAJDXF010000109.1_pt1 | contig 11779 bp, 6 predicted proteins | sample 7391791 | NCBI WGS metagenome assembly CAJDXF01 (sample SAMEA7055712, study PRJEB34461) | soil metagenome | biome: terrestrial ecosystem; feature: Peninsula; material: soil | place: Antarctica | collected 2016 | reverse complement strand
TTTCAGATTATGGCCGAAGAACTTTACCCTGTTCTGCGAAAACGGATAAAATAGAAGGTATTCCTTGCATGTATGGTACTTCCAAAATAAAAGCAACGGTTATAACCGGTTTTCTCGGCTCGGGAAAAACAACCTTCATCAACCAACTTTTAAGGCAGCATCCCGAAACGCAATTTGCCTTGGTGGAAAATGAGTTTGGCGACGTTGCCATCGATACGAAATTAATTAAAGGGGTTGATGCCAGTCAAATGTTCGAGCTGAAACAAGGCTGCATTTGCTGCACCATTACCGACGAATTTGAACTGGTCTTACTCGAACTTGCACAACGTTTTCCCCATGTTCAGCACCTGTTAATTGAGACTACGGGAGTAGCCGACCCTGCTGCTGTTGTTCGTCCTTTCTTCGAAAAAGAGCTAAAAGATATTTACCAATACAACGGAACCACCTGTTTGGTGGATGCACTTCACTTTTGGGATTCGCCCGAAAAGGAACTCACCCTTAAACAATTGGTAGTCGCCGACATGACAGTGGTGAGCAAAGCAGAAGGTCTTTCGGAATCAGAAAAAACGGAGTTCAAAAGTTATTTGCAGATGCTTAATCCTCTATCGGAAATTATATTCTCCGGAGAAGATGACCAAACTCTTGTTTCCCTGGAATCGATTCTTCGTAAAAAGAAAAGCGAATTTGATTTCGTTAGCATTTCAGTAACCCAAACTAAGCTATCAGCAAAAACATGGTTGTCTGATGAGCCTCTTTACAAATCTGAATTTGTGCGTCGTCTGGAATATTTTCTTGATGTGTACAAAAATAAAATCTACCGCGCCAAAGGGATTTTGTGTTTTGAGAATGAACTTTACGAATTTGTTTTACAGGCAGTTGGTGGTAGTTTTGAACTGACAGAAGGCGATGATTTGCTGTATGACAAATCGAGTAAAATCGTTTTTATTGGGAAATTAGATGATGTTGATTTTGACGTTTTCTAACCTCAAAGTGCTACACTATCCAATCGAATGAAGCTAATTTTGTCCACCACAACTATTTTGCCTTTTCTATTTCTTATTTTTTATTTCGATTAACCAATTCATGGAAGCAATTCCCGATGGAATAATTCCGGAGGTGTGCGTGGCGCCAGGTATGGCTTTATAAGTAACCATTTCTGCCCCTACGCCTTGAGTACGAAACTCCTGAACGATATTCTCGGAAACCTTAGGCGGTACAAAATCATCTTTGGCGCCGTGTAGGATTAACGTCGGTGTAGTAGTTTTCCAGGCCTCAATGCTGTTCTCTTTCAGGCTGGCGATCAAAGATTTAAATTTATCATTGGTGTAATTTTTTCTATAGTTTTCAGTAAAAAGCTCCGATATTTTGGTGGTAAGTTGGACATTGATTTCCTCTCCGGTTTTTGTGCCATCGTAGAGTGTCAGAATGCGCGCAGCATAGGGAGTTTTAAAAACTTCGGATGCCAGGTCGGTTGGTATGCCCAAATTAAANNNNCCACAAGCACTCGCTTTTAAATCAAATTCCGAAGCATATTCCAGCTCAATGGCTTTTTGTACCTGCATGGTTGCCCAGCCGCCTTGCGAGTATCCGGCCAGGTATAAATCGTCGCTCAATCCGGTTTCGAGGTAGTTGTCACAAAGTTCATTCACCGCGCGCAACATATCGGTTACGGTTTGCACGGTGGATTCCTTGTGCAGATAAGGATGAAACATATTGCTCGAAGCACCAAAGCCTAAATAGTCGGGCAGCGCGACGACAAAGCCCGTTGCCGCAACGGTTTCGAGTAATAAAAAGAGTTCGTTGTCCGGGTTCACAGAAGGAGCCTGACTGTGTAGCGTATTGGTGCCGTTTTGATAGCTCAATAGTGGGAATTCAATATTTTTGGTATCTGGTACGGCCACTAAACCCACCTGGTGTTCCACCATGTCGGCAAGATTCTGCAGTTCAGTTTTCACATCAGGAAAAGATACTGAAGCAAACTGGATAATCGCTGTAAGGTATGCCGATGTATAAGTTTTGTGTTTTTCGTAGCTTACCAAGTATTTATCTTCCGGTTTCGGGGTATCTTTGTCATCTTCAAACCAGCTACAACCCGCCAAAATCGTCATGAATAAAACTATCGCAAGTAATTTATTGAAATTCTTCATTTTTTGAATTTTTATTGAATCCTCAAAATTAGAAAAAAAAGATACTCTAACCATATTTTTAATGCGGTTTAGTCCAGCCTGAACTTATTCTTTGTCCGACTTGATGCCGATACTTTGCTTTGCTGCCGTAAAAATAGCCTTCCACCAATAATTCAGGATAGAGCGTTGCTCGTCCCTTTCGTATTCGATACGTTCAGGGTTAAGCTTATCGCCTTTTGGATTTTTCGAGTTCACAACCACGGTATTTGCCCAAAGCGTCGCAATCCACATCTTTTTGGCTTCATCCCCGTCAAAATTCATAACGGCAATTTTTAGATTGTCGTAGCCAAAATACAATTCGCCCAAGGCCTGTTTTTCGTTGACCGAAAAGTCAAAATCGAAACGGTTTAAGGTACCAGTTTCTACGGAAAGCGGAGCGGAATTCTCAATCATCGGATTAAAGGCATTTAACTCCAGAGGCTGAAGATTGCCCACTACTGTGTGTGCTTTGTTTTTTGCTGCTAAATCAAAATTTATTTTTACCGAAAGGAGCGATTTCCCCATTAGCTTTGTCGAAGCATCAATTTCAAGATGCGGATTTTGTTCGATTTTTTTTTCGATGTTGGTTAACTGTCCGGCTTTTAGTTGCAGGTCTTCAAATGAAATCCAACCCTCTTCGTCCCGCTCATCGTGAAGTTCACTGTATTTTATGGAGGACGGATTCAAAAACACCGAATCGAAAACAAAAGTCGGATCGATTTCTTTTACCAAATCCTGCGGCCATTCGGGGCGCTGGTTTTCGTTAAAGGGTAAGCGCTTATTCCGGAAAATATCGAGATAACTTTCTCCAATTATTAATGCTTTTGCTGAAAGCTGCTTCTGTTCCAGATATAAATTTTCATCGATTCCTTTCAGTTCTACAAATCTGGTTTTGCCGATGAGGTAGTCGGTTTGAAAATGGTTCTTTTGATTGAATACTTCGCGCTCCAAAAGGGGCTTAATGCGGATGTTTTCCAACACTACATTATGCTTCCGTGAGTTGTAAACCAAAGTGTCGGCAATAAATTCGTATTGCCCGTCCTTGCTTTTCGTGCTCAAGCCTGCCGTGGAAATTTCAAATTCCTGGGCATGGAAAAGCTGTTCAGGATTTCGGTCTTCTGAAATATTGATATTGTTGAAATGAATGTTGAACTGTCGGCTTAGAACTAATTTTTCGAGCCAGTTAAAATCTAAGTTAGCCCGGTTTATTTGCAAGTGAGCAACTTTCACCTGGTCAACATAAGGTTCAATAAAAGGGTAGATGTCAAGGTTTTTTGTAAATTCTGAATTTGCGTTCTTTACCGAATCAATGTGGATGCTAATGTCCGGATTGGCAATCGAAATGGTGTTGAAAACATAACGATTTTCCTCTAAAGCCGGGTTCAGCTCAAAGCCAGTGAATTGAATTTGTGGCACCGAAATGTTGAATGTATTGCCTTTATTTCTTTGGACTAAAGGTGAGACCTTAACCTTTGAAATTGAAATGCTTTGATTGCTCCGGTCGAAATCTAAATGCTCAAATTCCATTTTGTGGCCTTTGCCCAACATTGTGCTGAAATTGGTAATAGTAGCGCTTACGTTTTTTGTTGAAATCTCAGCATGATTCTCCGGGTTGCTTTTAATCGAAACGGCAGGTAAAGTCAGGTTGATAGTGAAATTGCTGCCGTCCTCCTGCTGGCTTCCAATCACCGAGTACGTGTTCACCTGCGTATTGAGTAGATTCATTTCGCCAATTTGCAGCGAATAAAGGAAGGCTGGCAATGGAAACTTAAATTTACTCAAGTCCAGCGGTTTGGCTTGTCCTTTTTTAGTGAAAACTTTAAACTTAGAGTCATTCAACATCAATTTTCCGACCAATAGTTCTTTTGAAAACCATGCTTTTTGAAAATCTATTTTGTTAATGTGTAGCAAAGGAATAGTTGCCTCGAAGGTTGTAGACAAACGGTTAAAATTAGCCGATGTTTTTTCGGGTGAAAGGTAGGCATTACGGATGGTCACGCTTGAAGTAGCGGTGGATAAATCAATTTGTGCCGCCCGGAGAACATGCACGCTGTCAGAAAGTTCAAAAACAGGATTTTCTACCGAAACGCTGAACTGGTCAGAAAACAGCAGGCGTTGCTTTGCCAATTCTGCTTCGTTTAATCTGAAATTCTGCAAGGTAGCCGAAAAAGCGTTGTCGAAGGAAATGGTCTTTCCATTTTTTGTGTGGTTCACCCAGGTAAATTTTCCATTGGGCATCGTCATTTTTTTGATGTTGAAATCGTAAATGTAGTTAAATACTAAATCGTAAATTTCGCCCTTTTCGGTTTTCTCTTTTTCCTCTTTAAGCTGTCCGAAATTCTCAAAATATATTTCGGGATTGATGATTTGGAAATCGGCCATACTCAGCTTGTTGTAGAAAAATGCATCGCGTAAATTGACTCCTTGCATGGTGATTTTGGGTACAAATATTTTGAATAATTCCGAGCGGTTGAACTGTTTCATCACATCCTCATCAGCATTCGAAACTACTGGTGTTAATCGTAGATTATTGATTTGCAGCTTGCGGTCCAAACTCAAAATGGATACGCGTTCCACATCGATTTTATGCAGATTGTCCACCAGTTTCATTTGGTAGTCGGTAAACTGCAAATCAAAATTCGTGGCGTAAAAAAACTTGTCGGTACGCTTCATGCTCTCGTCGTCGAGCGCGAAACCCGACAATAAAAAGTTAAAATCGGTTTGAAAGTACCCTAATTCCTTTTTCTCGTGGAGGTTTTCGATGTTTAGCGCACCGGTTTCAATTTCCACCACTTCGGCATAAACCCCTTTTAAATAGGCTGAAACAAATTCAAAAAGTAATCCCGTTTCCATTTGTTCTTTGGCGCGTTCAATTTCGGTATGGTATTGAATGTGAACCTTAGGCTCCACGATTTGTATTTTACGCGTGGGCATGATGCGCTTATGGAAAAGTGTTTTCAAATCTACATTTTCTACCTGTAGGGAATTACATTGAATATTCACCGTTGTTCGTCGCTTTTTTTTGCCTTTTAATGGGGAAATGCGGATGTTTTCTGTGCCCACCGTGTTGGAGAGGGTAGAAACAAACATGGAGTCAGCACTGAATTCATGGTGATTATCCTCTAAACGTAAATGATATCCGTGCACAAACATTTCAAGTTCGTCGGCATGAAAAAGTTTGTCGGTGTTTTTCGATGAAGTGGAATCGAGCTCAAACCCGAACAGCGATATGTTGATCGACTGAAAATGCTGCTGGTAATTGATCGTGTTAGGCTGCCGGTAGATTTCCAGGTTCGCATTTTCGAGCACAAAGGTATCGATATCGATGTCGGTAAACTGGTTTTCTATTAGCGAATAGAGGTCGAATTCGTTTAGGGCTTCGAGGTCGAGTTTGTCGGGGTGTTCTTTTTGGTAGAACTTTATTTGAGGGTTTTTGAAGGTAAGCAGTTGCACATCCATCGACCCTTCCACCGAAAAGCGCGCAATGCTTTTGCTCTTCAGGTGCAGGCTTGGCACAGTCACATCGTAGCGGTTTTTCTTCGTATTTTCAACAATAGGAAAGAGGTGAAACCCACGTGCAAAAATATCCGATGTTTTGAACGAATACTCCAGCGTGTCTATGGTTAAAACGTGCAGGCTGTCGCCCATGTTCGTTCTCGAATGGTTCAGTTTCATCACAATATCCTCGCTGTCAAAAAAGCGTGAAGGATTGAAGATGAGCAGTGAATCCGTCGCGAATTTCCTTATGGTTATGGTAACCTTGCTTGCATTGGAAACTGGCGCTGCTGCCGCGGTGGAGTAGATTTGATACTTCGCATCAACAAAATTAATTTCATCGATGGCCACCTTCCTAATTCTCTTTTTGAAGAGCGGTTGCATTTCTACCAGCAGGTTTTCGTACGAGGTTGTGGTGTCAGCTTGCAAAATGTCCGTGCCTGAAAGTTTCAGTTCAGGTTCCTGAATAGTGAGCCTCTTACAGCGGAAAACCTGTTTGTTCAGCAATTCAAAGAGTTTGATGTTGCTGATTTGTATTTCGGGCGTTCGGAAATCGTAGAGAATTTTGTCGGGCGAATCCTCCACCACCTTTTTCGAAATGTCTTCATCCGTTGTGAGCCACACGTTGGAAAAGGAAATGGAAAGCGGGACGAATTTAATTTTCACATCATCGAATGAAAGCCGGTAAAGCTGTTCCGACCCCTGTGAAACCCATTGCGGAAGGTGTTTTTTTAGGTATTTCTCTGTTCCAAAAAACACGAGACCTGCTGCCAACGTTAAAGCCAGCAAAACAGCAAGTGCAAGTGCAACTATGATGCGTGGAAATTGTCTTTTGTGCTTAATCATTCAGCATCAAAAATACTAAAAGATGGGAGAAGAAATAGGGGAGGTTGCTTGTTACTTGTTGCTTGTTACTTGTTGCTTGTTCCCTTCGACTTCGCTCAGGGTGACGTTACTTTTTACTTGTCTTCCGTCTTCGGTCTTCGGTCTTCTGCCTTCCAACTTCGTGCTTCCCGCTTCCGTCATCGGTCTTCCGTCTTCGGTCTTCTGCCTTCCAACTTCGTGCTTCCCGCTTCCGTCTTCGGTCTTCCAACTTCCGACTTTCTTCTTCCCAACATTTTCCTTCCCATTTTACATTGCGAAATCAATGAATTTGCTATTTTTAAGCACTTAAACCAAATCACATGAAACGGAAGCTTTTTTTTATCCTGTTTTTTCTCCCTGCATTTCTGATCAACGCACAAACCATTAAAATTATGTTGGTTACAGGTGGACACAAATTCGATACCCTGGAATTTTTAGATATGTTCGATGCAATGGAAATGCTGGAATACGAACACTTTGAGCAGCCAAAAGCGAATGCCGAATTATTGAAGAATAAAGCCGAAGATTACGATGTGCTGGTGTTTTACGACATGTGGAAAACCATTTCTGAAGCCGAGAAAAATGCCTACATCGAATTGACGAAGCAAGGAAAACCCTTTTTGTTTCTGCACCATTCTATTGTGTCGTATCAGGATTGGCCAGAGTTTGAGAAAATTATTGGTGGCAAATATTTCGAGAAAAACAAAAGTGTGCCGGAAGAATTGTATTCGTCCTATGAGCACGATGTGTGGGTTTATAGTAAAGTCGAGAATTATACCCCGGTGACCAAAGGTTAAGCATGGAAACCGTTGCCTGGGAAAACCGCTACAACGATTCGAAAATCATCTACATTCAATCGGGCCACGATAAGCGAACGTTCGAAGAACCTGACTATCGCAAATTGTTGTTTCAAGCCATTCAGTACCTCGCCGCCTCAAATTGAAAATAATCATAACCAATAAAATTGAAATAAATCATGGAAAACGTAAATCAAAAACGATTGTTTGTTGCCGCATGTCTGGCATTGTTGGTCACCGCTATTACTTTTGCTATCCGGGCAAAGATCGAAGGCGTGTTCACTGTTGACTACGGATTAAGTAAAGAAGAAGTGGGTCGCGCATTCGCCCCGGCTTTTTGGGGTTTTGCTGTTGCTATGTTCGCGGGCGGTTATTTCATCGACATCGTGAAAACGAAAACCATAGTGTGGGCGGCGTATTGTGTTGCTGCTGATGGCCAAAGATTATACTTCGCTGTTCATGGCCAATGTACTGATTGGCTTGGGCAATGGTAGCGTAGAAGCAGCTTGCAATCCCTTAGTAACCGCACTTTTTCCCGACAAGAAAACTAAAATGCTCAACCGTTTCCATGTATGGTTTCCAGGCGGAATAGTTATCGGTGGTATCTTGGCGTGGTTGGTTATGGACCAAATCAACCTTCCGTGGCAGGTGTTGGTGAGCTTGCTGTTTATTCCGCTTGCGATTTATGGCTTCCTGTTTTTTGGTCAGAAAATTCCTGAAACCGAACGCGTGGCTTCCGGGGTGAGCTACAAAGAAATGTTGCGCAACGTAGGTGCACCATTTACCATTACCCTCGCGGTTATTTTTATGATTTTGATGGCGACCAATGCCACAGTTGCCGATGCAGTTACTGCCAATTATGTATTGCCTCTGATCATTGTAGCGGTGGTTACACTGTTTATCGTTATCGAAGGAAGATTGGTAAATAAAATCAGTTTACTGTTTCCATTTATTTTCGGTTGCATGTTGCTCACTTCTTCCACCGAACTGGGCACAAATCAATGGATTAACGCGCTGCTGGAACACAATGGCATTAGCCCCATGATAATTCTTGTGGTAGTGACAGGTATTATGGCTGTAGGCCGCTTTTTTGCCGGAGGACTTATCCACAGACTTAATCCAACGGGAGTACTGCTCGGTTCTGCCATTATTTCTGCGCTCGGATTGTGGTTGCTCAGCATTTCTTCTGGTGCTGCAATGACTCTGGCTTCGGCTGCCGTGTTTGCCATTGGTGTATGTTATTTCTGGCCTACTATGATTGGCGTTGCCTCCGAATATGTGCCTAAAAGCGGTGCATTGGGAATGTCTATTCTCGGTGGTGCAGGATTCGTGGCCACCTCTATGGTGCTACCTATCATGGGTAAATCGATCGAAACTGCAGGGCCGCAAATTACACTTCGCAATATGATGATTTTGCCGCTTATCCTTATCGTGGCATTTATCGCGATGTATATTATTATTAACCAAAAAAAGCACGTGGTGAAATAGGATATAATCATAACAGAAAACCATCTACCACATATTACGCAGATTTTAGATTATAATTTGTCCACAAATGACACAAATTGCACGAGTTTTTGTTCTCAAAACCCCAGAGGGGTGAAATTATGGTAGCCATGGGTGTCAACCCGTGGCAATGTGAGCGATGCGAAAAAACGGCGCGACAGCTCTGGCAAAATGCGGGAATGTTATTGCGCCGTTGTGGTAATTGTTAACTCAAAACCACCGACAATCACCACGGATTACACAGATTTTCACAGATTGGAATTATTTTTCATCCGATAATGGAAAATCATTATCTGACCAAAAGGATAATGCGGAACTGGAACTGTTGTTTTTACCACCTTCCCAAACCCCAAAGGGGTGGCATTATGGAAGCTCCGGGTGAAACTCGGGGTCACGCGAATAATACGAAAAAACGGCGCGACGGCTCTTGCAAAACGCAGGAATGTTGTTGCGCCGTTGCGGCAATCTTTAACCCAAAACCGCCGACCACAGATTGCTGCGATTACACAAATCTATTGCACGGTAAATGTAATATGCCGTTTGCGTTTAATTCAAATGGGATTTCCCATTTGTAGCGAACGCTGAGGTTAGGAAATTTGACTGGGAAAAAATCATGTGTCTCAATAATGACTTTCTGGTATCCGTTTTTTACACGGAAGCTGACCACTTATAGAATGGTTCCACCGTAATTGTTTTGTTTTTTATGTTGAAGGTATCGGATTGTTTTAAGGTGATAATCTGCCCATGATTGATCCCGAAAAAATCCATTGCCTCTGTTAATCCTGCTATTTCCCGATCCATATTATCTTCATCGAGCTGCCAACAAACCTGATAAACACCAACTAATTTTTTCTGATCGAATTCTACGAAATCACATTCGTTCTTTTCGGAAAAATAATAAAGTTCATTGCTCCTTCTTCTCAAATGTAAAAATGCCATATTCTCCAATAAGCGGCCTTTGTCGCCGGAAAACGAAACCGAATTTGTTTTTATAAATCCATTATCGATACAATAAATTTTTTTTGGATTTACTAACTGCACTTTACTGGAATAACTGAACCGGGGAATAAAGAAAAACAAGTAAGCATCGTTAAAATAAGTCAGGTATTCCATGATGCTTGAAGAAGATGCAATTTGAAATAATTTTCGCAGGCTGTTACCTGTGAAAAGCTTACCGCAGTTAGAAACAAGCCACACCGCCAGTTGCTGCAATAGCGTGGTATTTCTTATGTTATACCGTAATGCGATGTCTCTCACAATAATATCGTTAAAGGTTTGCATCAGTACTTCCGGCATTCCTGTTTTTAGATACTCTGGAAATCCACCGCTTGTGAGGTATTCGACGCTCGATTCCTCACCCGCATGTTGTCCGGTAAACATAAGGTATTCATGGTACGAAAAAGGAAACAGTTCTTTGGAAATATGACGTCCGGTTAATTTTGTACCCAGTTCTTTACTAAGCATTGTTGCATTCGAGCCCGTGAGAAAAATCCGGTATCCTTCATCGAGTCTGAAGCGTACAAAGCTTTCCCATTTGTCAATTAATTGTATTTCGTCGAAGAAATAAGCTGTAGTTTTTTTTTCTTCAGCTATTTCGTGCAAGCGGTTAAAGTCGCTCAAATCAAATCCGGCAAGGCGGGGATCTTCAAAGTTGAGGTAAATGGATTTTTCTTCCAGCTTATTATTTATTTGCTGTAAAAGTGTGCTTTTTCCGCAACGCCTGATTCCGGTTACAATTAGCGCATGAGAGGTGAGGTTGGAATAACCCGAAAAGTCGCGGGCAAGACCTGATTCCATTTTATTCAGACGTTCTTTTTGTGAGCCAAGTATTTGTTCTATAACTAATTTTGATAACATAATGAATAGTTTTCGTCAGTAAAGATAACTATTGTTCGTTGTCAACAAAAGCTATTTGCATAAATTTTTAATCAAAGAAATTCCTGAATGAATAAAAGTAAGGCACAACCCGAAATCACCGACAACTACCACAGATTACTCAGATTTTCACAGATTGGAATTATTTTTCATCCGATGAAGAAAATTTATTAGATGACCAAAAGGATAATGCGGAACCGCAACTGTTGTTTTTACCACTTTCCCAAACCCCAACGGGGTGAAATTATGGTAACCATGGGTGTCAACCCGTGGCAATGTGAGCGATGCGAAAAAACGGCGCGACGATTCTTGCAAAACGCAGGAATGATATTGCGCCGTTGTGGTACTTTTTAACCCAAAATTACCGACAATCAACACAGATTACTCAGATTTTCACAGATTGGAATTATTTTTCATGCGATGATGAAAATTTATTAGATGACCAAAAGGATAATGCGGAACTGCAGCTGTTGTTTTTACCTCTTTCCCAAACCCCAACAGGGGTGAAACAATAATAGCCATGGGTGTCAACCCGTGGTAATGAGTGGATGCGAAAAAAAACGGCGCGACGATTCTTGCAAATCGTAGGAATGTTATTGCGCCGTTGGTGTAATCGTTAACCCAAAACCACCAACCACCAATCACCGATTGCTCAGATTAGCACAGATTTGGAAGCGTTATGGAATATAATTCATTGTTCCTTAATGCAATCGGGGGCTTCGCTTAAGCGAAACCCCCGATTGCATACTTGTTGCATATTTAAATGACAACTTCATTTCAACAGCTAACTCCTAAACTCAAATACAGCGTCGTTGAGAGGATGTCATTTTTTGTTGGTTATAATTATCGTATTAGCCATTTTATCGAAAGCATACTTCCAAGTCGTGTAGTTTTTTCTCCCCGGTCGAAAAGTTCACCATGATCGGCTGCGAAGGAAGCGCCAATACAAATAGGTAATTTCGGGAATTGCCAGTCAAGTTGCAGTAATGTAGCCAATTGCTTACGTGCAGGAGTATAGGTGAAAATTCCGCCCGTTTTTTTCTGGCCAAAGTTTGTAGTATTTGTAATCATCGTTTT